>Ga0208303_1000045_pt1 | contig 46932 bp, 34 predicted proteins | sample CB_VirMetaG_2_FD_184537 | JGI IMG/M metagenome (GOLD analysis project Ga0208303, IMG submission 184537) | Freshwater to marine saline gradient viral communities from Chesapeake Bay - CB_1504_2 Viral MetaG (SPAdes) (version 4) | ecosystem: Environmental > Aquatic > Marine > Coastal | place: USA... | reverse complement strand
GGCAAGAAAAGCATTGTTCCAAGAGATCCTGCCGCCAAACGCCAGAGCAGCAGCACCAAGGCTACTACCGGCATCGCCAGGATTAGGCATGATCCAAATATTATCAAAATAGTCTCCTAAGTTTCTGTTGGCACTACAGTTTAGTGCAACGCCGCCCATGTACACAAGGTTATCGCTCCAGCCAAAGTCTCTAGCACGTCGCATGACATTGTATATCAAATTTTCACACAGTTGTTGTGCGCTGGCAGCAATATCATAATTGTCAGCATCTTTAAGAAAAGTGTCAGGCAAGCCCATATGTAAATTTTCTTTAAATGTCGCATCCCACTCGTTGTCGATCAGCGCATGCTTCAAATGATCTTCCCATGCTGGCCTGCCATAAGCAGCCATGCCCATGGTTATGTATTCTTCGTCCAATGGGTGCAGGCCCAACCGCTTGGTAATTGCACTGTAGAACAGTCCAATTGAATGTGGGTAATTTTGTACCCAAAGTTTTTTATATACTGCTTGACCATGTTTATCATATTCTGCACCCCACATCGATATTGTATCTAATTCGCCAATTGCATCTATTACAACCACTGTTGCTTTTTCGAAGGGGCTGGTTTGGAATCCAGCGGCGGCATGGGACTTGTGATGATTGTTATAACTGTGTCTAACACCGAGTAAAGTGTTGAGATTTTGTCCAGGAGATAAATGTTTACAGAGATACTGACCAAGAGTAAAAGAGTTAGTGTCAAATGCTTCACTGTACTGTCCTGAATAAAGCTGTTGTATTTTTTTAACCCACGGCCGCTCATAATACGCTACTTCATCAGGTGTGCCGTGTGCCAGTGCTGCCGAAACCATGTCGTCGTTTAAATGAGCATCATTTTTACGCTTGCTGTAACGTTCTGCATGGCCAGCATATAGTATGTTGCCGGCCGAATCGATCATGCTGACAGCAGCATCATGAAATCCTGCACTAATGCCCAGGTACTTTTTTAATGTCATTTGTAGATGAAAGGATCTCGTTTACGAAGTTCTTTAAGTTTTTTGCGATAGCGTATTTCTAATCGAATACGGTTAATTAAGTTTTTAATCCAGTTCATATTGTTTTCCTTGATGAATAGTCATAGCCCGGGCGCATCATGTCAATTTGTTGTTGTTTGTAGTCTTCATCTGTCCAGCAGTAGTCAAATGTACTGCTGATACCATCTATTTCTATCTTGTATATATCTAAATGCGAACCCAGTATATCCCAAATGGCTTGGTAATCGGTTGTGCCAAAACTTTGTTGTAACAACACTTGTCCAATCGGCAAGTATCCTAAGCTCAGTGAGTTATCTTCTGGGTCGCGACCGTTGGCAATTAGCCATTCTCGGAATCGATCTTGTTCTGCATCGTGCCACGGAGCGTTGCCACCGTACACTATATCATTACCCCATTCTATGTCAAACTCGCCGCTGTAGTACTTTAATTCTGTAATAGCTTCGCATACTGTGTCGGTTAGCACTGGCGCATGTTCGTCGCGGAATACTTCAAATAGTGTTTTACCAATCTGTGCCCAGTGCATGTAAACGCCGCCCAGCACACGATCATAACCGTTTATAGTAAATCCTGATCTATGTATTGATTTAAGATCGTAACGTGGTGCTGCTAAAAATGTAGTGATTTGACTTGGCCGTACCCAATACGGATTGGTTGCTAACTTGCGCTGACTAAGAATCAGTGTTTCCATTTCGTGACACGTATTGTTGAGCTGTCTTATAGCATACTTTGTGTTGTAGTCAGCACGATGATAATAACTGCTTAGATTGCTTACTGTGCCTTGCAACACTTCAAAGTGGTTGTGTAATCGATTAAACACTTCGTGATTGGGACCGTTATCTGCGTAATCAAATGCTACGCAGTCTTCCGGGCGTAGTACTTCTTCGATTGTGTAATCATCAAAAAAGTTATTAATAACTTTGGCAGCCAAATTTGCTTCGTTGCACAAATACTCAAGTGTGCGAGCTGTTTTAGGAAAGCCCATAAAACAAAAGTTTTTTTCCAATAGATTATTAGATTGCAACAATGTTTTTAATGCAGGTATCCAGTCTTGAGCAAGTGCGTTGTCAGCTGGTACTACGGTATAGTCAACTTGATCGCTGTGCTTCAGCGGATTCCGCAATACAATTTTAACAGTCAATTTGATTCCACCACTTTAATATTTCAGAGCGTCCGGCCAGTATATCAGCCATTGTAAATTTATCTTCGCGAATTTGTTCTAACTTTAATACGCGGCGCTTGCCGTTGGCAATGCCTTGTTTCCATGTGTCTGGCCATTGTTCTTCAAACGTAGGCCGAGTCTTTAATTGCATCAGTACATCTTGCATTGCTCCTGAACAAGTAGTTACCAGTTCATCAATCCAAGGATCAAGTAAATGCCTGGGCAAGGCCAGTGGGCTCATCACAATGTCCGGCGTGAAAGCAAATACTACCTTGGCTAAGATGTCTGTGTTGGTTTCTTGTGCAAGTCGCACAATGTTCCCAACTTCGAACATTCCAGGCAAGGTGAGTGTGAAGTCAATTCTTGTTTGTCTTCTGTGAGTGCTTGCCGTAACTGCTCTATCGTAGTTTTTGCGCCAGCTACTATAGTCAAGGCCTGTTCTAATATATTCGCCAATCGGGCCCGTTCCGTCGAGGCTTGCGCATATTTGCCAGTCGCGTAGATTATTAATAATATTATCGAATAGATCAATACCCCGGTAGCTAGTCCGAGACAAATTAGTGTTATATCGTGCATATACTCTTGGGCCGTCACCAAGTTCAACAATGCGATTCATATAGCGCCAGTGCTGTTCATACATGAGTGGTTCTCCGCCGACCCAGTACACTTCCTCTATACGGTGTTGCTCTACTGCCGAAGCAAACTCTGCTTCAATTTGTTGGTCTTGAAACGCCGCTATATCCTTTCTAACTGCTGGCTGCATCCAATTGTTTTTTGGATCAGACCAGTTGATCATATTATGCTGGCGTTGTTCGCTTTCCCACGAACTGCTCAACATATCCCCACACATGCGGCATTTAAAATTACACAAGTTACTAAACCTATAATCCCAACTGACCGGCAGCATGCTTGTGCTGCCATCAGCATCAGTAGTTTCCCAAATGCTGTTGTACTTATGTTTGAACATTGCCCAGAAATAGCTACGGTAAACATCAGTGTTTAGCAATTTGCTGTTGCATACATCACATTCTGGAATTGTTTCGCCTGCCATCATACGACGGCGTACACTTCGCATGTGCTCACTGTTCCAATGTTGGTCCAGTGTGACGGGAATATATTTGCCTGTGCCTGCGCTGGTATCAATGTACTGTTCAAAATTTTGTGCAGGTTCGCGGCTGGCACAACACAGTCTACGTTCTGTTTGCGGACTCAGATAAGTGTGAGTCCACGGCGCCATACATAACGTGTCCGGCTTGATATCAGGCTTTGACATAGTCGATCAATGCTGCAAATTCTGGTTCTATATCTGCCAAGTTCTGTTGACGTTTACGGTCAAGGTCAAGTAGATTCATTCGCAACAACTGGCCGTCTAAACTGTTGCCGCGATTCATAAACTCTGCGGCACTGACAAATTCTTTTAAGATTTTATCAGGCACATTGGCTGTGGTCAATCTTTCGGTGATTGCTGCTTTGGCCGCTTCCGGCAGTGTGCTGATACTAAAATAATAAGCATCATGCATCATGTTCCAGTATATAAAATCAAACTGTTGTTGCACTAACCAATTGGCCACTGTTTCAAGATAATACACGTTGAACACATTGATAGTACAGCATGCTTGCAATGTGATATTGTTGTTGCGGCTGCGTAGTTGACGGAAACGTTCTGTATTTGCAACTACTTCTGACCATAATGCATTGCTACGTTGATACTCAAAACGACCTTCAACATCGTCAATGCTTAGTGCAATTTCAACATGTTTAAAATGTTTCCAAATTGCTTCGCCTTCCTCAGGGTACTGTGTACCATTGGTATTGTAATGTATTTCAACTTGGCCTGCACGACCTGTATCCACTAGTTTTTGTAGCAGTTGGAAGTGTTCTTTGATCATGAAAGGTTCACCACCAGTGAACTCAATATAACGTATGTTGTCCAAGTGCTGGTCTAAGTCATCCCAAAACTCTGCGCTTTCTCTTGGCCATGCACCATCCTTGAGCATTTTATAAGCAAAGCTGCCGCGGGTCTCTTCTTTTTTATTGAACTTGATTTCTTCTGCTGCAAACTGGCTTGAACTCCACGATCCGCATATACGGCATTTCAAGTTGCAAATGTTTCCCAGTTTGAGATCAAGAAACATCAACGGCATAGCATCCGTGGACCATGACACATTTTCGTCAATCATGTGTTTGAGTCTGTCCAGTGTATGCATGCGTTTGCTGGTACGACCGGCTCGTTCTTCATTCCAGCAACGACGGCAATTTTGTGGCTTTTTACCAGCAAGAAAATCTTCACGCAACGTTTGCATTGCTTGACTATTTTGTATTTCTATTAGACTAGTGTTTGCTAATTTATACTTGTCTCCGTTGTCGTCTTCAATCTCATCCATTGCCAAACAGCATGGGCGTACAGTGCCGACGGGACTGGCTTCTAAGCTGATCCAAGGTAACACGCAGAATGTATCGTGCGGTATATTCATGTAAGTGCTTTCAATTCGGGTATTACGTCTAATAGCTTTTCGTAGCGTATGCTGTCTAGCTCATGTGTCTTGCGCCAGAATGTGTCTAGCAAATGTGTATTGTCTGTGCTGTTCATAAATGTAATAGCACTTTCAAAACCAACTGTGGCACGAGTTAAATGGTCCAATGGGCGTAACCATTCTAAATGTTCTTCGTATCTGGTTTGTATTTGTTGTTTGTATTCGGCTGTTGCAATGTCAATTCGCAAATAAGCAGGATCTTGTAGTATATTTACGTTAAGGTCTTGCGGCTTCAACAAGCCTTTTTCTACCCAGTCTCTATGGAAGTCGGGTAAATGCATTGCGTTCATAATGCTTAGTGTGGGGCTAATATAGAAGTCTACCTTGGGGCATATCTCCATCATTTCTCGACGGTTCGCTTCTACCACAGCCCAGTCGGTACCTTTTCTGATATACTCTCCACGTGCGCCAGCTGCATCTAAACTTGCACCAACTGCTACACTGTCAAACTTTCGCCAGTAATCAAACACAGTGCGATCTTTAAGACGTGTTTGTGTAAAATTGGTGTTGTATATTAGTCTAACATCAAATCGTCCTCTGCGTTCTAGTTCTTCTAGAATCAAGTAGTGTTCTTCCATCATCAAGGGCTCGCCGCCTGCAAAGTAAATTTGCTCCACATGATCGATATGTTCAATCAGTTGTTCCCACATGTCGGTGGCAAAGCGGCCAGCATAGTTTAATGGCTTGTTTTGTTTTGCCCATGCAGGACCTGCCAACACAGTTTGATCCTTGTACCAACTACTGCTGAAGATGTGGCCGCAACTTCTGCAACTTAAATTACATAAGTTACTGAACCGCAAATCCCAGTATGTCATTTCAAACTGCTCAGTGTGTCCAGTGTTGTCAGTGGCATTTACCCGGTTGACTTGATGTCCGTGATGCTTGTTTGCACTTCGACGACCGCTAAAGAATCCAGACTCTTCTTGTTCGTAACATCGACCGCAAGCAGCATTGGGTGTCTCAGTCAACATATCAACTCGCAGTTGTCGTTGCTCAGGACTGTTCCAAATTTCTGCTAGTGTGTTTGTTTTGCAGTTGCCAATTTGTCCCACGTTCATTTCGGCATGACAGCAAGGATATGCTTCGCCTGTTGGATATGCGTGTACATGTATCCAAGGATAGATACAAAACGTTTTAGAATCTTTTAATAGAAATTCTTCGCGTTCTGTTAACTCCGTTGGTTTTACTAAATCACTGCTGTTGTATTTGTAAGCTGTCATACCATTCTTTTAAATCAGGAAATGCTTTTCCAAAATCTTTATTCCTTCGTTGATCATACTGAGTATAAAACTGTTTAAAATCATTTAATAATTTTGGCATCTCGAACGAGTCCGAATGCGGAGTTTTAACAACATCTAAATAATCAATTAACCGTTGTACATGATTAATTTCGTGTTCGTGTAACAATGCACTGTTTTTATTTTTTTCAAGCCATTGTTCTAATTTGTTTTTGTATTTTGTTCTTATTTCGGATGGCAACACCAGCGGTGATTGGAAACTAGGAAATCTTAAAATATTTAAGGTAAACATGGGAAAATCTCTGGTATATCTGCTTTTCATGTCTAGTAGCTTGTCTAAGAATTCAGGCAAACTGTCAAGACACAATGCATTAATTGTGCACATCACGTGTAACCAATGTAGTTTCCCGCTTGATGCGAGTTTTTCCATATTGGCTAACCATAGGTCCCAGTCGAGTCCGTCGCGAATGTATTCGGCTTGTGCACCAACACTTTCATTTGAAGTATATACATCAAATTCGTAAACACCATCAATTGAATGCAGTAGTCTATCTACGTCAACACCGTCGCCTAAGTTACTATTGATTGCCAAACGTGTGGTGCTCTTACCTTTGTTTTTGTTAAACCAATCAATTAGTTTCCAAGTCTCACCTGACATCATTGGCTCGCCGCCGGTTATTCGCAGTTCTTGCAATGTCTTATGCAGGTCGGATTCCCACCATTTGTGGAATGCTTCTACATACGGATTTGTTTCACCGTACTTGAACAACTGAGCACTGTCGTGAGCATGTGTAAAGTGATTTCGTCCGTCAGATTCAAGGGCTGTGTAAGCACCATGACGTTTGATATCTTTGACCCAAGTGCTACTGAAAGCAGGATTGCAATAGCTACAAGCAAATTGGCACGTTCGGTCAAACGCAATTTCAAGTGTGCGAAGATTTACATCTTCTGTGTAAGGAGTATTGTAAGCATCATCCAGTGCTACTAAAGGATATATTTTACTTTTATAAACACGGTCGCTAACGGCATCAGTTGCCATGTCTTCGATCTTCCAGCAGTACTCACACCCTGCAGGACGTTTACCTGCCAACATCTTCTTGCGGTCATCTTTCTTTTGCAAACTGTTGTGCAATGCTTTGGGATTAAACTTTACTTCTTGTACATCAACTTTGTGTGCTGGTGGGTGATGACAACTTGTGGTCATGCCACTACCTAACCAAATGGTGGCGTTGTACCATTTGGCAGCACAAAAACTGGCGCTTTTGGTATCTAATACTTGATGTTTAAAATCTAAATCATTCATTGATATGGTTGGTTACAAACTGTTGGAAGCGTTTAGGAAACTCGGACCGAACTTTTATTCGCATTTCGGCAAGATGTTGTTGATTGTATTTACATACATTATAACACTCATTTAAGAAACTTGCAAGGTCTTGTTGGCATAGATCCCGGACAAGTTGACTGACTCTTTCTAATCGATCTTGATTGTTTTCTATCAAATCAAAACTTTCATCAATCACATGTCCAAAAGTTTGAAATCCAAGGTTACGCATATCTCTATAAAATCCTTGATTGGCTACTGCAATCCAAGGATGCCCAATGGCAATGGGTTTCCAAATTTTTTCTGTTCTAAAACTGTACGGATATTTGTGTACTGTTTCTGTTACTAAACTGAAATAAGTATCGGTATATTGTTTTGGGCTTAGTATTATATCTCCCCATATCCCAGTTCCAAACAATTTACTTTTTACATTTTTATCAGTTATAGGAAAGTCAACGTTGAATCGACCAAGTTCATATTGTTGTTCCAATAATTTTATAGGACCATTTCCAGCGTCTAAGTTACTCCATAAGGCGGTATCGAGCAGTGCCGACAGTTGGTTTATCATATATTTTCTATGATATCTAACTTGCCCATTTAAAAACAAAAACTTATAAGGTCTGTCTGTTGAGTAGCTGTCTTTATAATTTTGTATGGCTTTGATATTTTCGCTATAATCTAATACTTTAGTAAGAAAAATATCGTATGTTAAATGCGGATATTCAACTGGCACATCGCCGCCAGTTAATAATAATACTTTTCTTTCCTTGATTAAATCAAGTATTCCTGCATTTGTACAATGATTTATTGCAGTATCAGACCCTTCAACTGGTTCAGTAAAAATAACTTTTATAGTATTATTTTTTACTAACTCTACAATTTTTTCAAGATGCTGCCGAGTTTGATCATACCCTATTAGGTATACGGCGCTTGGCACAAGAGTATGTTTTTCAAGGTCGTAAAATTTATCATCTACAAAGTGTGTGAGTTCGTTAACCACTCCGCAGTTGACATCAACAATTAATTTACGATTGTTTATCATTTGATAAACGGTGCAATTAGTTCAGCCCAACGCTGATGTGCTAGAATCCCGGGATGCAGTCCGTCATCGTCGAACCAATTGTTGTTTTTTGTTATAGTATAGATGTTTTCATTATTATAGATACAAGACTTATCTAACATATTATACAAGTGTGGTATTTTTGCTAGGTCATTCTCGTAGTCACAGAAGTAAGTAAACAAATAAGGAATACCCATTTGTTTTAGCGTATTTTGCATAGCAATCATTTTTACAAGTGTTAGATGATTAAACTGAGTGTCGTCTTGATAGTAGTACACTTGGTCAAACAACTTTGTTTTTAATAATGCTGGATCTTTATTTAAAAATCCACAACCGTATACCCAATCTTTTTCTACATAGTCTTGGTCGTTTACTGGTTCAACTATTTTCTCTGCCCAGTCATTGCAAGCAGACTGAAATGCACTAGTATACGGCGAGTCACTAAATTGAGTTATGTCGGTTACTTTAACGTCGAGACGAGATGGTTGAGTCCACATTATAGCTACAAAATCATATTGTCGATGGCTTAATTCTGCAATAGTTGAATTGAATATGTAGTCGTTGCCTGCACCAGCACAGGCCAAGTTGACTACATCTACATCTTTAAGATGATAAGGCCAGGCAATAGGTCCTCGACTAAAACTACAGCCATTTACTAATATATTATTAATTGTTGTCATGATTTTTTGTTGGCACTCGAAAACCAATGATTTTTGAATTATCAACGATTGCATTTTTGCAAGATTTAGCACAGACATCTTGCATAGTGTTTACATCCATTAACGATTGATTAAAATTACTTCCGTAATAATTTTTAAATATTTCATCCATGGTATTATGGTATAACGAAATATTTTTAAAATTTCCAATTGTATTTTTAAATTTGGTACTTCCGGGATAATTGTTAGTCGTTTCGTGAGTCATCATACAACAAGGCATTAACTCTCCTAACAGATTAATATATGCTGATCGATTTTTCATCCATGGACATAAAATATTTGATAATTTACCCGATGACTCGTGTATTTTTGTTGGATCTACAGAGTGTGCTGTTATTTCATCTTCTGACAGACTGCTTGGAGAAATAGTATGTAACTGTGTTCCTTTGACCATCACTGGCCATACTTTTTGTTCTTGAAATCTATAATCATATGCCTTGACAAATTGTATTCCTTTAAACCCCATTGCTTTAGCAGTTTTTTTAACTTCGGCAATCTGATGCTGATTATGTTTAAAAATTATACACTTCCAAACAGCATTGCCGCCAGAAGAAATATATGCTTGTGCATTGCTAATAATTGTTTGATAATCAGTTCCTATTCTATATAAACAATTTGTGTCTTCTAATCCATCTATTGACCACACTACAGTTAAATTGGAAAATCTTGCTAACCTACTCCACCATGCAGGATTTCTTATGCTGCCATTGGTATCTAATCTAATAGATGGAACAAAATTAAAAAATTCTATTAGATCTTCGATATTTGGATTCATTATCGGGTCGCCTGTGGCACCAGCAAAATTAACCACTTGTAAATTTGTAAGATTTTTTTGATTAAGGCCGTGTCGAAATGCGTCTATTGTTAAATGTTCTTCAGGAATGTAGTCGTGAAGATATCCATCATCTGTATATCGAGGACAATGAGGACAGTTGGCATTACAATACCCAGTTGGTTCGATTAACAACGAGGTTAGGTCAGTACTTTGTATATATAATTTATTCATAAGTTGTTAGCCAAATATTTACATTCTTCCCACCATGACTTCATTTCTGGAAATACTTTATTAAACTCTGTTGCATGCCTACGATCCGATTCGCTGAAGAAACGATAAAAGTCTGCTTTGTTTGTTTGCAAATACTCTTTGTCCAACTGTTGTCCATTGCGCATCCACGCTATGTCACGATCGAGACGGGCTATTTCGTAATCTTTAAAGCCGTGAAATCTGGTCGCTTCTGTTTCGATGTTGTGTTGCATTGAAGTTTTTAATTTGTCCAACTGTGCCACATAACTTTTTGGCAACAGTTGTAAACTTTGCCAAGCAGGTTGACGCAACACAGGAGTATCAAACCACACACGTTGATATGTACTACTGTGTTTTTTTCTAAGATCAAGTATGCCAGCAATCAGTTTTGGCAAACTTGTAACACTTAGATTGTTCATTGTCACAATAAATGTAATGCTGTTACGGTAAGGAACTTCGGTTAGGAATTGATTTACTCTTGACCATACTAAGTCAAAGTCAAGTCCGTGACGCATGTATTCTGCTTGTTCGCCCCATCCGTCCAAACTGATGTACTGCATAAAGTGTTCAAGTACACCTTCTTGACACAGTTGTTTGGTGTATGCAAGATACTTTTGCCATAGTTTTTCGTCTACACTAAAGTTACTGGTCACATTCAAGTGCAAATCAGGCTTGGGATTGTCCAACACATAGTCAAACACTCTGTATGTGTTTTTGTCCATCAAAGGTTCGCCGCCGGTCATACGGAAGTGTTCCAGTTCTGGATATAGTGTAGGCCACCACGCCCAAAACGCATCCACATAAGGATTATCCTCACGAACTGGAATAGGTTTGCGTTCTCCTGTAAAATGTTCTGGAGCATTGTGCGGAGTGGACGTAGGATAAGCACCATGGCGATCTGTTTCTTGTTGCCATGTACTGCTGAACTGTGGGCTGCAATAACTGCAAGCAAGATTACACGCATTGTTGAAATTTACTTCTACATAGCTGGGAGTAATGTCAGCATCCCAGTCAGCGTTGACAATCTTGCCAAAGTCCTTGGCAGCCCATGGCTCACCAGATCTATAATGGCGATCGCTTAGTTTACCATTGTCTTCCATTGTCCAGCAATAGCTACACTCTGCAGGCCGTATGCCTTCCAGCATCTGTTTACGCTGTTGCTTTTTGTAATCAGTGTTGTGTAGTGCAGAGGGATTGCGACCTATTGCTTCTACAGGAATACGATGTAGCGGAGGATGATAGCAACTGTTGTTGAGACCGGTGGTCAGGTGTAGACTGACTTGTTTCCATTTGGCCAAACACATGCTGGGACTCACAGTGTCCAACTGTTCTTTGATCAATTCAGCATCGCTTAAAAACTTTGATTTAAAGTCTTTGCTAACTTCGTCACCTTTGTTCATTTAATATTTTCCAATATGTATTCTGCCCATATCTTATGGCCAGATGATTGAGGATGTTGTGTAACTAATGTTGGCGATGCACATACTTGATCAATATAGTAAGAGGTATCTATCAACTCGTTCATCCAAATTTTATATGATGTATCATTCACAAATTCAGTAACTGATTGCAATCGTTTTACTCCGGTAGTTCCGGCATATCCTTTCACCGGGCAGTCTATGTCCAGTAATCGGAACCACGGCAATGGCAATAGCACGTCTGCATCAATTCCAACTGCGTCAATAAAATTAGTACCAATGACTAATTTAATGTTATGTTTTGTTGCGACCTGTTTTATTCTTCTAACACATTCCGCATTAAGAAAATTTAAAAAATTATCAATTGAGTTGTTGTTAAACCAATTTACATAATCAAGATATACATCGTGATGACTATTAAATGATCTACCAATTTCAGTAAATGTACAAATTAGATAAATTTTATTATAATTTAGTGATGGAATAATGTTAGATAACTCCTCAATTCGCTCGGCGATAAAAAAATTGTTAGATCCAGATTGCCCTAAATTTAACCAATCAGCGCCCAGTCTGTCAGAAACAATGTTTCCGTATGCATGAGTTACTCTAAATTCTTCATTATCGCTTGGTGTAAGATCAGCTCCCCATGTCCAACTATCCCCGCATGTAATCACTAACACTTCTGAGTTTCTATTAGTAAAATCAAATGTATTAGTTGCCTTTGCATAATGACTATTTTGTGGGGTTGCTATTGTAAAATATGTTGGCAAAGAATCTGTAGCCAGTATCATACTATTTTTGTTATTGTCTTATTATAACTTTGGGTTACTAATAAATTGTAGTTGTGATCAAGTATTGGTTGCATGGCTTGGTACATTTCTTCTAATTCTGTTTTAGATTTTTTGGCTAATTCATCAATTAGTGCCAGTATTCTTATATATCGTTCTCGGCCTTCATATCCATCATAATCTTCGGACCAGAATGTAGATTCAGGAGTCTGGAATGTTTTAAATCCTAGTTGTCTGAGATAACACAAATAATCCTGTGATGCAAATATAATGAACGGTTTTTTTAACAACATCGGACGGACTGTTTTTTCCGTTGGAGCAAAAGTAGTACCTTCGACCCATGTTTCGGCAACAATATCAATCAAAAAATCTTTATAGAAACTTGATAACTGAGTAGTTAATGTATCTGTTGATGTTCCAACACGAAAATTATTATGATTTTCAAGGGTACAAGGCCACCGATCGACTACTTGACTAAACAATTTAAAACTGTCTGGGTGATATTTAAATAATCGATTTACATCAAAAAACTTACGCTGATTTTCATCCATTGGGTCTCGTCTAAAATTTATTAATGATATTTCTTTAAAATTATATTCTAAATTGGCTGCCAGCCCAATGCGATACCACGTAGGTCGATTATAAAAGCAACCAAAAATTTTAGTTTGATTCCACATGTGAGAGTCTGCATAATCACATTTTTTAATGTTAAACCACAATAATCCGTGTTGTTTTTTAATGGTATAACGATTGTGCAACTCCAACATATTAGAAGTATAAATAGTGACATCAGAATACTCAAATTGTTCAATTAATTCATATACTCCGTAGGCACTTAAACATGCTCCTTCGGAATTAGTGGAAATATTTATTGGATTTTTTTGACTAGCAATTAAAAAATCTAAAAATTCTTTTTGATTATAGATTATTCTGTCAGATAAAATTAAAGTAAACATGTTATTCAGATAGGTGGTCTTTTTTAATTTCTGTAATATTACCTTGCCCTAATTTAATAGCCATGCTATTTTTAAGAAATACTCGTTTATTGTTCCAATCTCGAATTTTGATGGCACGCCTTCCTATTTCGTCAAGACTTAGTTGATGCTCTACTCCGCGTTTTAATTGAGATTCAAGTTCCCATATATTAGAATGAATCTCGTATAACTGCTCTAACTCGTCCTTGATACATAAAATATCATACAAATTCATCTGAGTTTGATAAAACTGTAATTCGTCAAAATTGTTTTTCGTTTTGTTAAATTTTAATTTTGCAATAGAATACCGATCTACTATTTCGGTAATAGGAAAAAATGCACTCATAGATATAAAGTTTCCAACAATTGGGGATTGTCTAACATATTTTGTATTTGTATATTACTAGCATTTGGACGGCATGGGTGACACAGATGTGTATTAATTTTATTATATACTTCATAATGTCTAGGACCAAGCCATATATCTCTAAAGTCTCCCTGATCCCAGCGGCCGATGGAGAAGTTGTCAACTCCTTTATTGTCGCAACATGTATAGATTTCGCCGTCGGCGCAAAATACAGGAAATTGAAACATTTGATGGCAACGATTATAATTTCTAGATAAAAATTTATTTTTATTTAATTTTACCGTAACATGATATTTTAACGCTAGTTGGTCAATTAGCATCAGTGTATTATCAGAAAAAGGAAATGCAGTATTACCAATAACAGTCGGTCGTATGTACAAAAGGCGTATACCAATTTCTTGAGATTTTAAAAAAATATCATTTAATGCAGTAGGTGTACTATTATGTTCGTTTAATAATATTTTAAAATCAACATTAGCTCCTAATTTTACTAATTCTTTAGCATTTTGCATAACTTTATTAAATGGAGATTTTTTAGTTAAACTTCTTCGAATTTTTTCATACAATTCTTCTTCTCCAGCATCAATATCTATACCAATCCATGCCATTTTTTTAATTTTTGCAACACTGACATTATTAATTAGTTTTTCTAATTTAGTACCGTTTGTTGTTAACGCAGTTAAAAATCCAAGATCAATTGTGTGCTCTAATACTTTTTCATAATTTGGCAATAATGTTGGCTCGCCGCCACCGGGATATGTAATAGTGTGCAAACTACCAAAGCTGTTAGGGGTATGTGCTCTCCATGTGGTTAATTGGTCTAATAGTTTAATATATTCAGTGTATTTTTTTTGTATTGGTTTTGAAGCACGATGCTCTGCTGAATTACAATAATAACAATCTTGGTTACAGATGTTAGTTAAATCAATGTCAACACTTGATGGAATAAATTTTTTAACTTCTTTGTTTTTCATCCAGTGTACTAGTTCTGCGTGTTGATACATGTTACCATCCTTCTTGTTTTCGTATTACATCAATTTCTCTCACAGCAACGCCACGGTTGTGCCAGTTACTGCGGTAATGGTGTTTAAAGAATTTGCTAGTGGGTTCATCAAACCATACCATCGGCAAGTCCAACTGAGTGCCGAGATCTTCTGCTACTTTACTTAGTACAATTTCTGGATCAGTGTCTTTGACTGTGTCCCACAATTGTTCAAGTGCAGCAAAGTCTTGTACAGTACGATAATCCCAGTCTGTCAGCATGGTCATGTAAGAGCCCATACGTGATCCTGCCATGCTCCAAATGCCGTGTTCGGCGTCACGGCCCACATTGTGCCATACAGTCAAGTTGTCGAGATTGCGTTGATGTACACGATCTCGAAACTCGGTTACTGTGGGTTTCTTGCCCACATTCAAACACATCTTGACACCTTCTCGGAATCCTGCACGCCATGCGTGGAACGCAGATCCATTTGGAAATGTTGTTGAATAACAATCATGCATGGCCCAATACAACGGGTCAAAACAAAACTCTACTTCTGTTTCTGTTCGTCCATCTGTGGCTTCGTGTGTTTGCATATCATTGACAAATTTTCTTGTCCAACTACTTAGTCCACCATTGCCGTACATCAATCCGTTGACATGATTACGGGCTCTCCAGCGAAACACTGCTGATTCCCACTGTGCATCTGGCAACTCCAGTGTCAAGTTAAAAAACTCAGGGTCTGGCATGTTGTCGCCATCAATCAAGACAAAGCGTTCTGTATCACTTGCGGCCGCGGCTGCTTTGTGTGCGGCGTCACTGCCTTTGACTCCGTCAACACGTTTGGCCCACGGAACCATGTTGCGAATCTTTACCCAGAATTCTTCCTTCTGTGGCTCGTCGTATGTCAAGTAAATGCAGTCAAGGTCTGCAATGTCAATCCGATTCATGCGATGTCAATCTCCATTTGATGTTGGGTTGTTGCTGATCAACAACAATACTGATGTTGTCAGGCAAACAAGGTGTTCCTGTATCGCCGGGCACTAATTTAGCAACTGTTTTCTTTGGCGTTATGTGTACAAGTTTGCTGTCAACTACACGCACATTTCGTGAACCAAGTTGGTATGTGGCAGCATCTATGTCTATGTAATTACCTGGCAAGTGTTCCATGCTGTAAGATAATAGCCGACCTTGGTCATCATAATACAATCTAAAAAATATAGGTGCTGTCTCAAGCACAGGCTCTGCCCAGGCTTTCCAGAAATTTTCAGTAGTTTCGTTCATTGTCTGGCACCTTAATTTTATAATATCTAACTAGTCCGTATGCCGCTATAATAAACCATACTGCTTCAATAATTATACTACTGATATTGGGTTTGTAGTACAAGTTAATACCTAACAGAACTGCCACTATTAGATTAGCTAAATTATATTGCCACCCTTTGCTGTCTATTTTGCCAGCTACATTAAGATAATAACTGGTGAGCAGTATGACAACCCCAATGTTGCCAACAAAGTCGCTCCAGGTGTAATCGTAATCAAACATCAGTTGGTGGTATGCCGTTGCTGTGTCGATCGTTGGGTGTATCTATATCTTGATACATTCTTTTTTCTTGTGCAGTTAACTCTTTATTGGCCTTGTGCGGAATATTCTCGTCCATCACATGATGCTTGGCAAAACGATGTGGTTCATCTTCAACTAGATTTTTATCAACACCGTGTTGTAGTGCAATTGCTTGTTGTCGATGAATAGCATTTTCTTGTTTTTGTAAACGCTTGCTGTGTTTAAATTTGTCTTCTTCTGTACTCATACTAGCCTCCAGTCTTTGTTATGATAATGCACAAATCCCCATTGTGCCACTGTTTGTATTCGTAGTCCGGGATTGGTGTTTTCCCATACTAGTTCTTTTGTCCAATTGTTAGTGTGTGTTGCAACAACGCCAGGTTTCATGTGAACCATGCTGGGCCCATATCCCACAGGCAACGTCACTTGTTCTCTGCCCATAATATCTGCAGCCATGGCATACACAACATCAGTTGACGGCGTTTCCTCTGGGAACTTTAACAATGTTTTAAAGTCTGTCCAATTTTCAAATATATTTCTTACCCATTGAAAAAACTCTTGTGCTGTTTTACTTACACGCCAATACGTTATAGCGTTATAAACATCTGGCAAGTTGTTGGTATCAAACAGTTTTCGGTAACGACGGTTGTTGCTGGGCTGGTCATAAAAGTCTCTACAGCCTTGACTGACAACTACATCTCGATGTTCAAACATGGTCCACAAGTGGTCAATGGGACTGGCAACAATCATGTCTGCTTCTAGTTTGATTGTTTGCCGATATGGGCTTGCTCTAAACACTTGCCAGTCATTTGCAAAGCCACCTTTGTTGCCGTACGGCAACATTTCTTTTGTCAAAACAGTTATGTTGGCGTCAGGGTGCCATGCTCGTATGCTAGAAGCCAGTTGTTCTGCACAAGCAACATAGTCCACTGTGTTGGTGTTGATAGCCGGGATCAAATATCCACGTTCAGCAAGAATTGGCAACGATTGCTCCCAGTTGTTGTTTGCCCATGGCATGGAAATCCTGACCCAATACGATCCAACGTGGTTTTTTGTCAGGAGTAAAAAAGTCTACTCTATATGAGTCCGGTGATAGTTGTGTCAATTTGTGTTCTGGTGTAATACTGGCCAATGTTCCGGGTATTTGATCAACTTGCAATGTGTGCCCGTTTAATGTATTTAACGCTATACTAAGAGCATGGTCATTTCTGTAAGTGGGCGTGTTGTTTTTATATAAATTTCTGTAGTGTGTCCAATTGTCACGAACCATTTGCATTGAATCAAACAACAATTCGACTGCTGTGCTACGACGAAACATCATAACAGTTGCCCACCACATAGGCATACGATTATTGCCAAAATAATTTAAGTCATCAAATGTACGCAAACCTGTTAGATCTGATGCCCATCTGTAACATAAAAAGTCTTTGTTGGTTTGTAACACAGTTGATAACTGATTACCAGCAACAACATAATCTGCATCCAATACCAGTGTTTGCTCCCACGGACTTAATTGATAAGCATCCATGCGATTGGTGTTGTGCCAGACCACATTTGAATCATAATCTGAAAAGTATCTTGTGCCGCCTTGTGCTGGGTCAGCAAGTATTACTTTATCAAAAGAATGCCCGGCAGCGGGTTCTTCTCGTGTGACAAGACAAACAGGAATATTCAAATGCCGTTGTATATTTTTAGCAGACCAGTTGGCCATTGCAACATAATCAGTGTGCTTGTTGTTGAACGCAAATATTAATGCACCAGCAGTCATCGTGTTTTATTTGTTTCTTCGTATTCAGCTAGCCATGCGTTCATTTGTTCTTGCCATCTCTGCATTGCAATACCCCGCAGTTCTTCTGGATTGACCCGAATAGGGGTTTCATACAAGTCCAACACAACTGCATCCCCTGGAGATACAGTAGCAAGCAATACCAACAATGTTGGTTCAGCATTCCACATGCCGCCGTTGTAAGCAAACAGCATTTTGGCTTGGTATTTTTCTTTGAGTAACCGGCGTGCAGCCACGTGTTCAAAACGGGCGCGACCAATTTTGATTAATTCTTCAGTGTTCATAAAAATTATTATACAGCAAATACGGACAAAAGTAAAGGGCCCGAAGGCCCTTTTGGTAAAAAATTACAGTTTAATTAAGCAACCGATGCTGCAATAGTTGGTGTTCCCCATGACGCACTTGTCAAGTAAGTGGCACTTGGTACAAATAATGTAACCACTGTAGCAGGTGCTGTACCAAACGTTGAGAATGGTGAAGCAGTTGCTGTACCACCTGTAATGATGTTGTTGCCGCCTGGTGCTGCATCGCCACCTGGGTCAACCCAAGTTGTGGTCAATATTAATTGTGTTCCTGAACCTGCTGTCTTGGCGTTGATAGCAATGTATTGCCCGGTGTATGGAGCAGTATCAGAGTATTGTTGGTATATTTGTGTATCGCTTGTGGTCAAATCATACCAACCTACATTTGTTTGTAATTGGTTTGGTGTACCTGTACCGCCAACTTTGGTTGTACCAGTATATGAACTGCCAGCAATAGTTTGTGTAGCAGTGCCACCAGTGATATAAATGTCGCCAACTAGTGTGTTGGCAGTGTCGTTCCACTCAGCATCGCCATCATTGCCAGTTGATGTTTTACTTGTTTGCCATTTGATGCGTCCGCCAGCGTTGAAGAAATAACGTGCAGCATCAGCACTTGCAAAAGTCACTGTATGAGTAAATGTAATTGTCCAGGCAGCATCAGCAGACCCAGTGTTTGTTGTTTTGCTTGTTGTGCCACTGAATGCAACAGTTTCTGCGCCGCTGGCAGCAGCATCGCCGCGGTTGGTCTGAAGAGTAGAAAGATCTGTGGCCAAATTTGCTAGAATTGCAATAGTATCACCTGTTGTTGGATTTGCTCTACTGGTAATGGTAGTGCCTTGATGGCTTGCTATTGAAGTAATTTTACTGTTTAGTGTGGACCACTGTGTTGCTGTGATAGTTGCAGCAGCAGCCACTGTGCTTAATGCTGCCTCGCCATAACCGGAGTCTCCGGTACCGGTTGCCCAGATTACGTTTACGTTTGCACCGTTTGTACTAACAAATCCATTGTAATCTGTTGCTAAAATTGTACTACCTGCTGTATATGCCATTTTATATTTCCCTTTGTATTAGTTGATCAATTTCAACGCGAATAATTCTCGCTGGGTGATTTTAACCATTACTGTTGTTAAAATTAATTAATTTTAACAATAGCTTCCACGATTCCTTGTTCTTGTGTTAATTTGTCATTCAATGAACGACCAATTACGTTGAACGCAGTTGCTTCTCCTGGGGCAGCGGCTCTCGCCAATCCGTTACCAGCAGAAACTAATCTGTCTCCTTTGCGTACTAACCCAACAGTGTTGACTGGGACGCGGCCTGTCATTGCAACAGCAGGGTGAGTGTCGTCGGATCCAGCAAGACTGTTCATCAAGTAAGCAGCTCGTGTACTTATGACTCCAAACACTTTTTCGCTTAGTTCGTCTGTAACTTGAGTAATTTCGTTGGCGCCGCCAAGCTCAACCACAGTACCTGCTTCCATTACATCATCGGCTGCAAAACGTTCTGCAACGTCAGCGTATTGTGCGCTGATGTTTGTGCCACTGATGCCGCCTGTGGCTCCATTGATTGTCATTACAGTGGTTGGTACATTGTTTTTGTTAACGTTAAATGTTATGTTGCCGTTGTTGGTTTGATTATAAAACGTTGCTGTTGTGCCAGCTACACCAAGACGGATATCTTGGTTAGAACCAACTGATAGTCCGGTGTTGTTTAATACTGCAAACGTTCCAGTTGTTGTTTCGGCTACGTTCTTTAACAAGAAGTCTGTGGGATCGTAACCTTCAAGTGTTTGTGCAACACTGGCTGTTCCTTGGAATAAAGGAACTTGTGCACCAACTAATGTACTCAGCGTAATACCAGGACGGATTGTTGTGTAACCCGAAATACTACTTGCCGGAGTAAATGCTGCATCCTTACTGACAATGCCAACTATATCATCTTCTACGAACAATTTAATTACAACGTGACTTACTGCTACGTTGTCAGTAATAGAATCAGCAATGGCGCCAGTTGTGCCTTGTCCAGATGTAAATGCTGGGCCAACTAATAGCCACGCACTACCTGTCCACACTTTTAACTGAGCATTAACAGTATCATACCATAAATCGCCTGTTACGTTGTTTGTAGGAGCGCTTGCTTGAGCAGTGGTAGACGAAATTGTTTTCCACTGAGAGCCGTTATAGACTTTCATTAGCCCGTTAGCACTGTCCCACCAAAGCTGACCAGTTAATGGTGCTCCGGGTGCTGTTGTGTTGGAAGAATTTTCCAACAAGTGAATCACGTTTTCGTTTAAAAATTCACCGTAACCAGCGTAGTTTTTACCAACCAGAATCATTGAACTGGAAGTGTTGATGGTTCCATCTGCAACTGTAGCAAATATTGTACCGTCAGTTAAGTTAATTGTATATGCCATTTGTAGCTTACTCCGTTAATTGTATTTATGCCGCACTAAGGTTCGTTAAAGTTTGTATACGAATCGTGTAATCAATTTGTATCTGTCTGTTCAAACTCTTTTGTACCGGGTGAAAAATTACATGGGTAATCAAGCGCAAATCTGTAGCACTTCCGTTCCATGTTTTAAGTCCTAGCTCGTCAAACACATATTCACCATTGAAATTTGTGCTATTATCAAACGCTTGTTGTCCATTTGGTTCTCCGTAGTCCAACAAACATGTCACTAAAATATCCGTATATACCTTGCCAGCAGTATGTAACACCTGCATTTTGTTATTGGCAGTGTCTGTGTTGGCAGCAGAATTATCATCTACTACTTTAGAATAAGTTTGGTTGTATAAATTGGCATTTTGACCAACTGTGTTTGGGGGCAAATATGTAATAATACCTGTGGGGTCTACACTAGATCCGCCATTGCCAAATGCCATTGAGTATATCCAGCCGCCACCTTGAGCAGATGTTCTATTGCTAAGGGTTTGTGCCATTGCATACGATATATTTTCGTAATGGATTGCGTTCTTTTTATCCACTAATACTTCGCCAGTGGCGGGATCATGGATTTTGACAAATCCTTCAATTTTGGCCAGGCCTGGCTGAATTATCATGCTCGCTTCTCCACTATAACTTCCTTGGTTTTGGGGTCAAAAATACGAATGTGTCCTTCAACAGAAATAGTCCCAGTTTCCTGGGGCGGTTTGGCCGGTGCTACAGGCTGTTGTGGTGTTGTATTTTGATTCATACTTTATTTACCTTGATTATTTGCCCTGTAAAAACCTTGCGGCATCTGTGTCAGTGTCTTGCAATGCAACGCCGTTGCTTGGTGTTCCAACGCCTGGCGCATACCATGTTACCCCGCGGCGAACCAAAATAGTAACTTCTGAACCTTCTGCAGGGGCAGTATCAAACAATACAGTTACAGGGTTTTCGTTGGTAACTGTGTATCCCGCTGTTTGCAATGTGCCGCCTACATACACTTCGATTGCTTCGATATCAACAGTGCTATCAGCAGCTGACACATCAATCAGTGCAGCAACAAACGATGTTGTGACTCCGTCGCCTAAGTTTATACCAGACTCTAACGGATAAGTCACGTTGGACACAACGTAGTTTTGATACTGTGATTCTAACAAATTACCACGACTGATGTTGTAAACATCTGTGTTTATGGCATGACTGGCTGCACCTGTTCCTGCTGTGCCGCGACGTAGTCCACTGACAGTATTGGCAACAGTATCACGGTTACGGTACATAATTCTTTCACCATTTATAGTTAATAGTCCCCAAATATTACTAGTTAAATTTGGTTGGTTAAGTGCGGCAGCATTATAAACATGAATTGTATCGTCTGTTGCACTCAGCGCTTGAGTCAAATATGTTGTAGTCGCAGCAGTGATTCGATATGTTGCTTGTACCCCGCGCATGTCTTGGAATATGCGGAATGCCATTGCCAATGGAGCAACACTTGATGTAAACTCTGTAATCATCACAGTATCAGTGACTGATAAGGTGTATCCACCTGCTAATATAATTTCGTTGTCGACAATTGTATAATCAACGTTGTTGAATATCGCACGTCCGTTTAATGTAACAAACAATCGATCTGGATCTATATTTGTATGATCCAAGAACAAATTGTTGAGTGACACTGCTTGTGTTGCACTATAGTCAAATGATCCTGGCTGGTTGATCACTGTACCAACATCAAAATTTAAATTATCAAACGGTTCTGATAGCGTTTGTGTTCCCACAACAGGACCAACATACACTTGAGTTAATAAATCTTGTTGGCGAGTGTCATTCCAGCTTGTTACAGAAACAGTTTCACCATTGGCTGGTACAAAACCACCATACTGATTAAACAACAGTTGGTCGCCAGTTACTACTGCTTGTGCATTGGTTGTTACACAAATTAAAATCTTTTCGCCATCCGATGGGGTGGTGGCAAATATCACAGAACGTGGCGTTTCAGTATCATACGGCTCTACCAAGTAATCAATATTAAGAATCAACGGAACATCGTTCATGTACACACGAACTTCGTTATCAGCAATCAATGCTTGACTAAATCCCAATCGTTGTGGCAACAAATATTCACTTGTGCCATCAGCCAAATATTGTGCGCCTGCAGCAGTTCTGACACGGCGTCCGTCGATGGTGACGTACACGTTGTCTGGGTTGGTGTATGCCATGCTGTTGGTCAACGTGTAACTGTATTGCCCAGTAACACCTGCAATATTTTGAGTAACCGGAACTGACCAACTGTAATCTATTGTTGCACTATCTTCACTCAATGTTGTTAAACCAATAGCTGCAATCATCAAGTAATCATCAGCAGTATAAGTGTCAATAAATGTCAACAATGTGTTTATACCGTCTTGTGCATAAGTGTAATTGGTAATCAAGTTGCCGTTGACAAAGATAGCAAATTCTTCAATCAATGAGAACTGCACCGGCACTACCAATGAGTTGCCAACTTCGGCGCCGTTATACGAACGCTTGAGCAACTGGTTTCCGCCTCCAATTTCATATAAAGAAACTACAATTGTATCGCCAACGGTTGTTTCGCTGCTGAATACTGTAACAGTGCTGGCTGCCCAGTCGACTGTGTAATCTACATCACGGTGTAATAATAAGCCAGTGGTTTGATTTGTCACAATCATAGTGGCAGGCACTGGTGCTACTCCGGCAAAACTAAATGTTTCTGGAAGTGTTGTTACATTGTATTTGATAACTTCAATTCGGAAGCCATGACCGTCACGTGCCCAATCAGCACCAGGTGTTGTGTAAACACGCAAATCAAGTGTATCAAACTCGCTGCCAGGTATTAATTCTTCTGGGGCATGACTTGAATATGTGTCAATGTATTCGCCGCCGTCGGCGTTGATGCTGGTGGCCAACGTTCCCAAGTACGGATCGTTATATGGACTTTCGTAAATGGCATCCAATATAGTTTGATCGTAAGTTGGGCGTCCTTCTGGGCCGTATGTCAAGTTGTCAAAAGGTGCTGTGTCAAACGGTGCCAAGTCAAATCCTGGGTATTGGTCGTATCCCACTCCAAACATTTGTACACCTGGATATTCAACTCCGTCAATCAGCAATGGTAAACTCAATCCAGGCTCGTTGGCAGTAGGAGTATACAATCCCATAGTACGATCAACACCACTTAACAAAGCAGGGTTAACTATTGTCCACTGATCTGGGTCAAAGGTGTCACTTTGAATACCTGTACTGTCATCGGCGTTGGCTTCCCATACACGATTTAAATAACGTACCTGAGTGCCATTGTCGTAATTTGCGCCTGCTTGCCATTCAACGATATCAGACGAGTATTCGTATCTATCGTACTTGATTCTGGTGGTGATCTGACGAACTAGATCATTGCCCATTGTTGCTGCGGCTGCGGCGCCAGTTCCGTTGCCACCAACGAATGTTATTATGGCTGTGGTTGTATAACCGCTGCCATAATTGTCAATTGTGACTCCAGTTACTTGACCTGCTCCGTTGATTATAGCAGTCATTTCTGCTTGTTCGACACAATTGCCGGTTACTGTGATTGTTGGTGCAACTGTGTATCCAGCACCACTGCTTGTAATTACAACGCTTTGAATACTCAATGTGTAATTTGCATACCATTCGTCCCACGGAGATTGTGCCCACAATGTTGAATTGGAAAGAGTATCAGCATTGAAGTTTGTATTGCTGACAGCCGTTGATTGCGTGTATGGCAACAGAACTGGACTAATGAATTCTGGGACAGTCAATGTTGCATCCCAGTATGCTGGTACATCAAAGTCAGTTACTGAACCGGGGTAAGCATCGTTACCGTTGTAAGACAAGTTAAACTCACGAATTTGTGTATGATAAGGTTTAACTTCTTGTATATAGTTCAATACAAAATCTTGGTTGTCTTGATTGTAAAACTGGTACGGTAACAAATCACGGATTTTATGATCAACATCAATCAAACTTGTTTTAATTAACCATTCTGGTGCTGCAACTTCGCTCATTATGTATTCAAACATCAGTGTCAATGAACGGTTGCGCTCAATCAACAACTCGTTCACAAACAACTGTTCGTTGATTGCTTGAATAATTTTACGAGTTTCGATCACTGGTTCTTGGTCAAAATACTGGGCATCAAACACTTCAACATCAAATCCAAAATTGCCAACAGTATAATTCCATAATGACTCGCTGAATTCAATGGTGCCATCTTCTAACCCTACGCGATCCCACCCAAGTTCAGTGCGTTGATAAATTTCAAACTTACCTGTTCCCAGAATGTTCGATACTGTAACACTAGCGCCAACTGGTGCTGTAGTTAATGTCAGTGTGGATAGGCCAGAATAGTTTGATACTGTAGCCACTGGATTTAGATTTTTATTATAACCTGGCAAGTACCAGTTGATATAACTCCAGTAACGACGTGTATCGTAGTTTTGTACACGAATTAACGTTAATGCTTTTGATCCAATTAACGATCCTGTGCCAACTTCGTAAATTGTCCAGAATCCAGAATTGCTTGAATCTGACGCTACCAAATACTTGTATCCATAAGGTACAATAATTAAATTTTGATAACTTAATTCATCTAAGTCTGCAACACGCTTGTTCCAGGCGCCTGTAGTTGCTGATGGTTCTGGCTCTCTGCTGTTGAGCAACGCAAAACTCTTTGTTTCACTAATGGGATACTGTGCCAATACAGTATTGGCACGACCAAGATAATTTTCCAATGCCGAGAAGCGATTGACAAACATGCTTTGACGCGGCCGGAATTCAACACCATATCGCATTGCTGGACTTAGTCCAGCGTCGGGTACGTCAGCACCAACTGTGTTGACACCAGAGAAACTGTCTTGTAATTTTAAATATAAGTTATCGCTTAAGAAACTGTTTTCGCGTCCTGCGGCAATTAATTCATATTCCTGGTGCACATTGTCATTGTTGACCAAACGATCGTATTCAATGTGAAGGATTGTGTCTTGGGCACTTACCAAATCAAGTACGTTGTATATTGCAACAGTGCTCGCATCCAATGGCGCAAGATATGCAATACCGCTGGCACGCGGGTATTCAATATAGTTTGCAATAGCAGTAGTACTGAGTTTTTTACCTGCTACAGTATTGACTGTAGAAATATTTCTTACCCAGAAATAATAACGAGTAGCAAAAATATTTTCAGAATTTAATTCAGCACGAGTGGTATAACTCAAGAAACTCAACGGAGTTCCTGGGCCTGTATAGTTGGCAGGTGTTACATCACTTTCTACCCATTGATAAATGTCAATGCGGCTGCCTGGGAATGTTTGACCCCAACGACGGCTTGCGTAAACAATGTCGTCTTGATTTGGATCAATGAAACGAACTGAGTTAGTGTCCCACCAAATTTCACCAACTCTTGATGCGCTCCATGGATTACCAACATTGCGAACTGGGCCATTGCTATAATTTGCAGGATCCACTGCGCCAAGGTAATCAATATTTTCACGAGCAACACCAAGTATTTTGCCTTGCAATGGATTAAAGAAATCCAAATAACTGGTAACCTGAGATTCTAATTTATCGTACATGTAAACAGAGTTTAACAACGCAACATCTACCACTGGTGTTTGCTGATGTTTAACTGCCCATGCTTGTGTGCGGTCAGGGTTGTCAAATACAACAACTTGACCAAAATTAGCAAACTGGCTATCTTCTAAATCGTTGCCAGGTGCACCAACTAGTAGTTTACCTGTAACGTAACTAAGACCTGTTCCGTAGTTGTCGAGCTCGTTGGTTGTGTCGTTGTACAACTGTTGGCCAAATACAAACTTGCCAGGGTCAGTAACTGTGTCGGTTGCACTTGGCAAATAATCAAATGTGTAAGCTACACCACTTTGTGTAACTGTAGTTGAAAATACTGTACTGCGGTCGTCAAAGTAAGTTGTATCGGCATCAAATGTAACTGGCTTGTACATGTTGCCGTTCGGAGCACCGACTACCAAGACAAGTGCAGTCGAATCAACTGTAACGCTGGATCCAAAACGGGCAAACTGGCTTGGGTTTGGACTTGTTATAGTTTGTGTATATGAATAATTTACAAAACCAATATCAGCAAATGCTGTGCCTGTTAGGCCAGGCAATACATTTAATTTTGTTCCTGGCAATGCAGCAGCAGAGTTTACAACACTGATAGTCAATATGCCGGATACCACACGAATTATAGTTCCGTCGGCTGGTACGCTAGCAAATGTAACAATGCCAGTGCTGTTGTTGTATGTGTAGTTGACATTTAATGTTTGCAACACAGTGCCAGCATATACAACTGGCGTATAACTGTCATATTGTGAATATGTTACGCCAATGTCGTATGTTTTTGTAAGACCGTTGGCAGTAAAGTACAAATCGTCGCTTACAGAAGCTGTAACGTTTGGAATACCAATTCCGTTGTTCAAAGCAGTAATTGCCGAAACTAGTCCAGCCACAGTATTGTTAGGAATTGCTGGTACAGCAACTTCGTAATTGTTAACACGGATTGTATCACCTGCTGTCAATACTGGGTTTGCAATCGGTGATGAAATTATTCCGTATACACGAGCTTGGTTAACGTTACGCTGTACTGCGCCAGCGTCATTGTTGACGTTTTGCGGAGCACCAGAGTATACGCTACAATTTTGCGGACATAAATCTACATCCCACCCAAGTTGTGCTTGGTAAATTGGCGTGTTGTCTGCTGTTTGATTTAGCGTATCCCAGTCTGATGTAGTTACAATTTGTTGTAATTGATTGAATATGTTGCTTTCAATTTCAACAATGTCGCCAACTGCCAATGTAACAGCACTGGTCAAAACAACATCATTGCCAACTACATTAAACCCACCGTTGATGTATTGTTCGGCATTGGTCAAGAATACGTTATTGATTAATACACTAACAGGTGTTATCCATCCTGATGGCAATGCAAAAGTTGTTGTGGCAGTTTCGTTTGTGCCAATTTGATATCTTAATACGCTACGATCGTAAACATATGTGCTGCCTGATTCTAACGTACTGACAGTGGTGGTCGGCGCACCAATTACAACTTGACGTCCATCAGTTGATGCAGCAACACTATAACCAAAGTTAGCACTGCCGGCCGGGCCGTCAATTTTATCAACGTATTTAAAATATGTGTTGGCAGATGCCATAATGATGGCGCTAGGACTTGGATTTGAACCAGCTTCGAATGTGACTGTTGTGCCAGTAAATGTATAATCGATGTAAGGACGCTGTACTTCGCCGTCAACTGTTAATGTGAACGAGTTGGTAGTTGTTGCAGTATACAAATACTCTGCTAAATCAAAGTTAGTTGTGTTGTTGACACCAGACCCGGCAGGTGTAAATGTCACAATGCCACCAACAGTCACAGTATCGACTGTGATAACCAAATCATTGGCCGGGGATGTGCCACCGCCGATGGTGGCAGCATTGATTGTGAGAGTGTCGCCGGGTGCATAACTTAATCCAGGAGCAGTCAATGATACAACATATGTTCCGCGGGTGCGGTCAACTGTAAATGTTGCTTGTGAACCGGAACCAGACGTAGAATCTTGTGTTACGCCGTAGTAAACTTGATTGTCAAGTTGAACCGAGTCTCGACGTGCAATTACAATTGTTAATCCAGAATCAGGAGCAGTAGTAAACAGCACTGCACTTGCGCCTACTGTGTAATCAATACCTTCTGTTTGTGCAGTGTTGTTGACAACAACTACCAATTGTCCTGGCTGCGTATAATCAATAATAATATCGTCTGCGTATGTGAATTGTTGTGTTACCCCATTTGCTGTGTACGTAACTGACTGCAATGACGAATCAACACGCCCGTATGCATAAACTGCATTTTCAGCAGGTGCACCGACATAAACAATACGTTCGTCTTTGCTTATTGCAACTGACGTACCAAAACTTCCTGCACTGGCAGCATAGTCTGGTGCAACTAGCAACTGAGGCTGTGTAAAAACACCTGACTCGCTTCTATTAATAATTGATGCATATCCAACACCACTGGCACTGAGACTTGCTCCTGCTACTGCCCATGTTTGATTGCCAAAATCAATATCGTTTCCGTAACCCAATGTTCCGGGTGCAGTCAAGAACAATAAATTATCTTCTATGTATGTTCCTGTTGTGCCACGTTGATAAGGATATATTGCGCCTGTTGCTGTACCAGTTGAATCGTTGAAATAAGCAGGTGCCCCAATCAATGCGCCAAGATTGTTGTACGTTTGTGCAACGCTTGTGCCGTAACTGGTATTTTCTACAGGTATAGATTGTGATAAAGACTGGCTATCGCCAAATACATCTTGTTTTTCTAATACTTCCCATAACCCGGCGCCGTTGTTGTCAACCCAGGCCAATGCGCCCGGCACCAAGTCATTGGCGTATGATAACGAGCCAATATCACTTGCTTGCGATACACGCATTGTGTCAAGATAAAATGCTAAACCAGATCCAGTTGCAGTGGTTTGACCACCGTTAGGGAAAGCATATGCCACTGTTAATGTAGTTGGCTTGGGTGTTGTTAACACGCGGTATACACCATTAAATGATTCGTTGAAGAAGCGAACAATCAACAAATCGCCTCGATTCAGATTGTGTACTGCCGAGAATGTAACTACACTTGTTCCGTCAAGGTTATCACTTACCCGATTAATTTTTCCTGGTGTTTGTGTTGCACGATATACATTCCAGTCAAAGCTGTTTGTTTTGGCTACCCAAATACGTGTGCCGTCACCGACATTGTCAAGCTCGGCTGCAATAGTGCTTGGGTCATCTAATGAAAATACTGTGATGTCAACATCGTCAATGTTTACATAGCCTGCACTTGGCAAGGCTGTATCTGTAACCGTGGACGTTGTTGTAGGGAGGATATTTGGCGATGTTAATTTATAGCTTTGACTCCATACATCATTCAAGAACACAGTCTGATTTGCTACACTTGTTTCGCCAACATTGATAACTTGGATTGTCGAAGGATCACTCTGTAAAAATGATTCGTTTAGTTGCAACTCAAAGTAGCTACGGTTTGCGTTGGCGCCATACGTTCCACGACGGATAGCCCAGTTTTCGTAAATTTGATAATCGGCAACTTCCTTGCCAAGGTTTGCACCTGTAAATATTTCAGTAGCAAGCGTTGTGCCTTTGGTTCCAATAAATTGTTGATATAAATTAACTTGGCTTGTGTCGTCAAGATTCAACGCAACCATATAGTCTCGTGGCTGGAATCCGATCAATCCATAACTTAACAAATCATTGTCGCCCTCTAAGTTAGCTGTTTGTGTATCGTAACTGTTGGCCAATTGATCTGCTTTGTTGGCAATGTTGGGCAACAATCCTTTTTGTATTTTGGTATAGTCACTCTTGATCCAATCAGAATACGCAAACTCTCTTTTGGGTTGCACGATTGTTTGCGCAGACCAGTAGTTGTTTTTAAAATTTACAATTTCGCCTTTGGCGTACTTGCGATTTGGTATCCAACTCTGCACGTTGTCTTGGTTAAGAATAAATCCTTGTGCATTTAATGTTCCTTCCCACTCGGTGGTGGTCATTGCTACAACGTTGATACGACTTTGTCTTGCAGCAGTTGTTGGGTTATATATCAAGTCGTTAAAAATACTAACGTTGTCGAGAATTACAAGATTTTCGTAACTTGTATAGCGCAAGTTAGCATACGCAATTGCTCGGCCGTCGGTGCTGGTTACACTGAATCTATTTTCTAAACGTTCAATAATTAAATTTCTAGCATCAAACGGCTGGCGGTTTTGATCCAACATTATATTTTCAATGTTTTGCATCATGACATTGTCAATGACCGCACCTGGTTGTTCAGCAATCAACTGTGTCGCTGCCGGGTTTAAATTAATTAAGCTATTGACACCCCATCCTTGGTTGGCCCAATATAAAAATTCTCTGGCCATTTGTTGCCAATCAAGCGGATATCCGTTTTCTCTGTCTTCGCCAAATATTAATCCTTGGGTGGTCAAGTATTGACCGTAACTCAACAAAAAGTCAACCATTGACGATTGATTTGTGAATACAAACCCGTATGGCACTTGCACAACATCTGTTGTGTATTGTTTTGGTACACGAACACTGCTGCCGCCTGATGCAACTGTTTGTAATTGACCATTGGTGCGACTGGCCAAAATATTAAAATACGGGTCAGTGGTGCTGTATCCAAGAACAGCATATCCATTCTCAACTGCTTGCACAATAACAGCACTGTACGCTACAGAACTAAACGGTACATTTTTGTACAATAATAAATTGTAGCTTTCGTCTGGCAATAGTAAACTTGAGTTCTGACTATCAGGGCTAGAACGCTCTGTGTATACTTTGAGGTATTGTTTGTCTGTAAAGCTGGCTGTTCTCCAGCACAAGCGAACATCAAGACTTGCCAATGCATCCTCTAATGCATTAGTTGAGTTGATGCCCAACTGTTGATTGTAATCTACAATCCAGTTAATGTAACTTGCTTTGCTAACAGGCGTAATAGTTCCATTGGTAGCAGCAGACACATGTCCGCCATACACTTGAACGCCATTGGCATCTAATCTATAACGTCCGTTGTATAGATATTGCTCAAGTTCGGCATTGTATTTGTAAAGATCGCGGTCGGCAAACAAGCTGAAAAATTCTGCGGGGCGTGTTAACGCTAGTAAACGCATAACAGCAAATGGATAGCTACTGCTTGTCCACCACGCAGCTTCGGCAGGTCCGCCATCCCCGACTACCCAACTCTTACGGAAAGCATTAGGATCATAAGACCCAACTACACTTTGTAGTGGTGACAACAATGCACCTTCTGATCCAGAAGGAATAAAATATGTTGACAAGTTTGGACGTTTGTATTTTTCAAGTACATAAGGTCCTGCAGGGTCGGCGACATATCCTGCTTGCATATCATCCCAAAGCACCAAGTTATCACTTGTGTAAGGCACAGGGCCGTAACGGCCGGTCCACCAGGTGGGCTGTTGACTAAATCCAACCATTTCCCATGGTGTGGTAGCAGGAGTTAATGTATCGTAAAAGTCTCTGTAAATTCCACGCCATGCACCAAGCAACGGTTGATTCTTTTGTTTGTCTCCGGCCTGGCTGTAATTGTATGTAAACTCGTTACTACTGATGTATTGTTGAGTTTTATAATCTATTTTGTTTTGGCCAACCCAGGTCAAGAAACTTTCACCAAGTATGTTTGTAATTTCGGCAGCAGTGTAATCGGTTGTACGGAAGTAGCCGGGAATTACATCTTCGGCAACAAGCGGCACAGGATTGCCTTGTGTTTTTAAGTTGTTAAAAATTCTACGTTCGAATTCTAACAGTACATCGTCGCGCATGTCGCCAAAGGCAGCGGTGATACTGCCGTCATGGCCGCGGATGACCATTGTGGGATTGACATAGTTTGTGTCCAGGAACATTTCAGGTTTAAATGCTGGATATAAACCTAACTTGGTGGGAGTATTGGGAACAAAACTGCCAGTGGTTGTGGTGTACTCACGGATGGTGACAATGTCACCAACGGCCAATGTTGCAGATACGTCAATACGTGGTCCATCTGTGGCCACTGTATAATCGTGGTTCAATGTTAATAAATTGCCGTTTAGATAAACCAACAAACCCAAGAAGTTGGCAGATGTAAATGTGTATGTTTGAACAGTATCAAACACACCAGTAGTAATTGGAGTTACAGTATGGTCAACTTCTGTATACACACTTCCACTCGGAATCATGTCGCTGTAGAAAAAGCTGTTTACATTTGATTTGCCCAAACTCATGTCAGTGATGATAGAATCAAGAATCTGACTTGTTGTATATGTGCCCCATTCACTTAGAATAGAATTTTCTAACATTCTATTCTTGAATTTATTGTATTCTCTATCGTTGAACTCTAATGACTTAAAGATATTATACTCGGGTTCTCTCATAAAGAAGCCAGCCAGCGTCATTGGAGAACTTTGTTGCAATATTGTTGTGCCATACCGGCTGATATTGCCCAAGTCTCGGGTATTGTTAGAGCCGTTGATGCTGCCAGAGAAATTTATTAGATTTTCTGCAATACTTTCGTAATGTGTTCTGACTGTGCCAAGTGTGAACGAAGGACTGTTTGCGTTGAACGGGTTATTTTCCAAGTTAACAGGAACTTCATAAAATCCCGTTTTGCTAACTTGGCCACTTAACACCTGCACTTCAATTACAGAGTCAGGAACATAAATTTTACTCAGCGTAATCACAGTTGTGGCTGCGTTTCTTGTGACTGTGTAATCTTGGGGCAACACAAACTCATTGGCCACATACAACAAAATTGCAGGGACTACATTGTTTTCAGGAACAACAATGTCTAATTGTAAAGAGCGTCCGTCATAAACAAACTGGAACTGTTGTCGTATTTGACTAGGTGTGACAGCAACTTCCCATCCAATTTTGCGTGCATATAAAACACGATCAGCATATTGATACACAAAACCATCACTGACATTGCCAACAACGCCAGTGGTACCGGTTACATAATTAAATGTATCAGTATATAAATTGTTATCAAACACAATGTCGCCGATGTTGGCAAGACTCAGGTAACGAATTGGAAATTCTAATACAGGGTCTGCTGTTCCTGTGCCTGTTGCATAGCTGAATAACTTACTGCCAACAAAAGTACTACTGGGGTATGATGTTTGATTGCTGAGACTTACACCAGCAGAATCAAACACATCAAACAAAGGTGCCTGATTGGCAGAAGTCTTTTCTTGCGCCAGTATCCAATTGACACCGTCAAAGTAATAACTCAACCCTTGTTGAGTTATTCCGCTTAGTGCAACTACAGTTTGATTAACAAGTACAGTAGAATCATACGCAGGTGTTAAATTTATAATAGGTTGGTTAATCAATGGATCAACTGTGTCGGGCTCAATAAATGTCACTTCGTATATTTTGTTACGAACTTGTAAGTCTGAGTCATTGGCAAAAATAATGCGGCTGCCGGTGATAAGTGTATACCCGTCGGTGCTGTACCCAATTGAGCCGTTGATATTGCTAAATGCGTCGGTTGAATTAAAATCAACAATATTAACTGGCTGTTTGCCTTGTGTACCGAATCCAAATAATTTTGTGCCAGCATTGAATTCTAAAATTGGGCGCTTGGCTCTGAATTCATTGTTCAGCACTGCTACAGTATTGTTATATGCGGCACTGGCATTGATAACATCAACGTGGAACCAACGGTTAGAGCGTGTCCACGCATTTAAATCAGGACTGGCACGATTAATTGTCAAATAGTCAGGAACCAGCGGAGCATTGTCTGTGGCATCATAATTTCCAACGTCGTACCCAATGCTGTCGTACGGAACACTTGCACTTTGTGTATATGTTTCGGGAGTAATAAAATCAGCAACTGGTAATAATTTAATTGCAGTTCCTACACCTTCGACATAGTATTCTTGATTTTCGTAACTGGCAGGAAATGTTGTTCCGCGGAATTGCACTTTAAGACCATTGGTAAACTTTACTCCGGTCGGACTGGTATATGCAGGTTGTCCAATGATGTCGCTGATAAAAATTGTAGCAGCCTGATCTTGGTCAATTACTCGTATCTGTCCAAATATTTCTGGGTCAGTGCCGTCCTGGTAATATAAAACATCTTTAATTGCTGTCAGCAAAGGAATCTGTTCAAACACACCGTTGGCATTTTTATACCATTCGGTATTTGAGTATTCAGTTCCAAACAATATGTTAAATTTGTTCAAATTATCAACAGACAATACGCTGTTCAATCTAATGTATTGTTGGCCGTCTGTTGTGGTAACATATTCAATTCTCCATACACTGTAACGTTGTGCCTGAGTCAACGGCGTTGCTTGTGCAAACGGAATGCTGTCAAAAGAACCGGCTCCGGCAACGCCGCCGCCTGTGTTGATCAACGGATCAAATTGTGTAGTAACATCCCACCCGCCTTGGTCAGGATCGGCATTATTAATAAATGCAACTGTGCGGCCATCTAAATTGGTAATGCCATCGATGCCACTTGGATTTTGTGTCAAAAACTCAGTTAAAAATTGATTATTAATTTGTTCAAATTTTAAATTAGTTATTAAATCAACTGATCCGATGCTAGGTAGTGAATAATAAAAACTTTGTGCGGTTGCCGATGGAACATCAAATGTGACTGTGCCAAGATCTTCACCGTTGTTAGATACACCCAACACGTCTCTACTGCTGATGTTGGGTGCATACGGAAGAGTTCCAGTGACACCAGGTTCTGCTTGAATCCAAAAGCCGGGTCCTGTACCAGGTGTGCCGTCTACAATTGCAAATGTTCCTTGCATGTTGAATTGCGTTTCGCTGGCATAGTACAAATTATCTGGTGCGTCCTGTGGAACAGTAAATGTAATATTTCCAGTTTGTGATCCGTTGCGACTTACGCCTGTGTTGTATTGATCGCCTGTGCCTTGACTAGGAGCAGATTTAATCCAAAAAGGCGATGCTACATCAAGGTTTAAGTTGAAGACATAAGTGTTGCCACGAATCAGTGTCAATGCCGGATTTGGCACATAGTCAATTACGTATGCAGATATGCCAGTTGACGTGACACGAAAATTTACCGATTCTTTATTGTTTTGTGCTACATTAAATGTGTAGTTGCCGCCTCGAACAAGAGTAATGGCCGGATTGTTTGTGGTGTAGTTAGAAAAAGTGTATACGCCATTTGCTCGTGTAACTGTATAATTGGCTGTTAGTGGAATAGCAGTGGCGCCTACGTCAACAGATGACGGCCCTGCTGGTAACCAATAATATTGACTAAAGTTTACAAACTTGTCAAAGTCAACTTGTGGATTCCATGTATAATACTGACTGGTGTAAAGTCGATCGCTGTTGTCAGTAAACGCCCCTTGAGTGGCCAGCGCATCACTGATGCCAGGATATGTAATGGCATCTTCGACTGTGTCACTATCAGTCTTCAACATAACAACACCAGGTTCTAACTGATAGTTTCGGCGGTCAGTTGTTGGCTCGACTACATATTGACTGCTGGCGTCAACGCCCGGGCCAACACGACGGCCAACAAAACCTTGTGTCTTTTTAAATTTTGGTTCTTGAACCAGTTGATCTAATGTAGCAGCCAAAAACTGCTTGTTTGTAGATGTTTGAAATATTTCAGGTAAGAAATCTACCGTTCTCACTTTTGCCATTAAATTACTCCGCTGCCTGGGGCAGTTCTAAGGTTAGTACTTGTTAATGCTTCGATAACTTGAATGTCGACCACTGTGGCAGCGTTGACAAATATCTCGTTAGGTGCTGATCTAATTTCGTATAGATCACCAAAACTCTTTTGTGGGTTTAGCGGAACCAATACAACAGAACTCACAATGTCACCCATTTGTTGGTGCAAGTATGCTGAAAGTTCTGAAAAGTAAAATACATCACCAAAGTCCCAATTTTCAATTGCAAAATACGCATCTAAGTTGGCTACCACAGTGCTTTTAATTTCACTGATAGATGCAGTTGAATTACTAGCACGAATAACTTTGATAGTTGCTCGTAATTGTTCGGCTGCTTTGGCACCGAACAATGGTTTAAACTTCACAGGATTCACAATCATGTTGTCCGAGATCATTTTATAATTTTGTAATCCTGCATACTCTGTACTTAGCTGATCAATTGTGGGGGGTATTGGCTCTGCCACTGTGTTGGTAGAGTCTTGAATATAATTTCTATAAGAAGTATAATAGTCTTGCGTTACCACATACAAATCAATGATGTTTGTTGAGCCAGGATCAATGCGATTGGTCAATGCACTGTTGTGACGATACTGAAAGTATAAATCTTGTCGACCAACACGAGTTTGATATTCTGTTGTTGCTACCAATGCAGTTGTTCCAGATGCGGTCAAACTTAAAATATAAAATAACTTGTCTGTGTACGCATAGAAAACTTGTCCAACAACGTATTGAGCTTTTTCTAATGTGATATCATCTAATGTAGCATACTGGTCATTGACAATTCCTGATGCAACCAAAACATAACGCTCAAGATTATCAAAGTCCACAATCTTTTGGAAGAATACCAATTTGGTAGTTGCAGCCACATCTGGAGCAACAATTTCGTCAAAGAAATCTGGATTATCAGGAACGCCATCGGCATCTTTGTCTTGCCACGATACCAATACCTGATAGTCATCAACATAGCCGTCTGACAGCACTGGTTGTGCAATAATACGCATTGTAACATCGCTGTCGAGTGGCAAGTTTGAATCAGGGCGGCTATTTGTTTTCAACACTCTTACAAAATCACGAATAACTGTTCCTGTGCGACTGTCGTACACTTGCTCGTCGCCGTAGAAGAAAAATCGTGTTTCGAGAACGCTGCCAAAGTAGTAGTTGAGTGCTCGTGTTGTTACTGTGTACGACTCGCCATCTGTGACAAACTGTACAACCCAACTTGCATCAAGGTTGGCACCTGACGTGTCTTGTGCATAATCCTGACTCCAGGCAGCATTGACTGCAAGATTTGATGCAGTGATCACATACCAGGTGTTGGTTAAGTTATTGTAACCTAGACCAAAATTGCGGTATAGTTCAATCTGTGACCGTGCATTTTGTTTAACAGTTGTTCCTAAATCAGTTACAAACAAAGGAATAACTTCAACACATTGTGCATTTGTTGGAACATAGTTGTTGAGCACAACTGGACCTAGACCATTGGTGAAGTTGCCTCGGCCTTGATTGGTTCCATCAAGATATACCGCAGTAGCAGAAGCCCAAATAGTCAATTTTTCGTCTGCTCTTGTGGGTGTGCCCAATACCAATCTATTGTTGGCATCAAAGTAATAACCAGTTGGGGATCTAAATTTAATCAAACTGCCAATTTGCACATATTGCATATTGTTGCTGGAATATGTGCCCACTGGCACAGGATTCCCGGCGGTATTTTTAAAATAACCAGTTGTCTCATTGGCCAATGTTGTACTTTGATTCCAACTGACTGCCAACGCAGTTAATGATGGTCTTGGAAAATTTGCATAATAAAATTGCTTGGCAGCTTCTGTTGCTATCAACGGCTCGACTCGATTAGAAAGCACATCACTGATGTCATTGGTTGTTAACCAGCTAAACAAAAATGTTGGCAATTCGTTTGATTCGTACAACGCACCGTCGCTGCCAAATGTATTGGTAGAACTGTACTTGCCGGTGTTGTCAACCAAGTCAAGATAGCGACTTGTACCAATTGATGCACGGTTGAGTGCTTTGGATTTGATAATTGAATTGTAGGCAGTAAACGGAAAGTTGTTGTAGTCTTCGCCGTTGACCATACGGTTTTGCGTATAGTAACGAGCCGGGGCACGTTGCTTGATTTCGTCGATCGTTTCACGAGCAAGTGCATTGCTCACTGGTGCTGTGATGCCACAAGTAACTGTCAGTGTTTCTAATTGGCCAGTGCGGCTAACATAACTGATACTTAAAATCACATTTTGCATTTCTTCTGGATTGATAATATACTGCAATCCATTTGATGAACGAACATAAGAACGGAAAAATCCCACAGGAATTTCGGAAAAAACGCCGTCGCCAAAGTTCAATGTAATTTGATCATTTGCTCTACTGGCAACTGAATATATAGGACGCAGGTTTTCTTGTTGTTCAACCGCGGCAGTGTAAACGCTTTCGACATAATCCCATTCGCGGGCAATATTCCCAACGTTGTCCAACTGATACAACCAGCGATCTGTGTTGTTTACACCTTCAATGTTGACGTTGACTGCGCGGTTGGCAATGCGCTCAGGCAAATTAAAATCTTGATTCTGTAATACGCCCTGTTTGAAATAAAAGAAGAAACCAGTGTCAGCAGACGCAAAACCCAATTGGTCGTTTCGGAACAGCATGCCAAACTGTCCGTTGGGCTGTGGGCTTGGTTCGTAAACATACTCTACACCTGCAGGTAATCCGGTGGCAGTGGCACTCACAGCTTCGAACGGCATGTTGACACCATCAACCACTGCACTAAATGGAATCACAGGCAGGAATCCTGGTACCAAGTTGACTGTGTATTCATCTGTGCGAATACCTTGAATTGTTGTTCTATTACCAGGGCGGCCAACACGCTGAGTGTTTACTAGTGCAGAATTTATAATGGCATTGAATTGTTCTTGCCAGTCAAAGTTTGTGGGGTCGGCCCAGTTAACAGTAATGTTGGCCAAGTTGATGCCGTTGTAGTCAATGACATTTTCTGTTGTTTGTATTGAAAATACTTTGAGATATCCGTTGGCTTCGGTGTTGCGCTTGGGGGTGTAACCTACCAAGTTTGCAAGTTTGACCACGCTGTCACGACGTTCAGCAGTGTCTAAATAATTTTCGCGAGTGTTTAAATCTGTACGGAAGGCCAATGACTGGCCCATAAATGCCATTACATCTAGTATGGCAATAAATTCTGATGATTCAATGTAGTCATTGAATGTTTCTGGATAGTACAATCGTACATAATCAACAAAGCTCTTGCGGAGAGTTTCAAAGTCATAGCTTTGGAAGTCAGCTTCGCGGTAAGTTTGATAGATTCGTTTCCAATCTTCAACTCCAAATACTGCGGTTTGTCTAGTAGTTTTTGCCATAATAATCCATCTTGTAGATTATTTATGGCGAAAATAAACCGCCCAGTTTATGTTTATGCGTAGCTTGCGCTGGCGGTTTGTTGGTCGAAGTACAAAGATAAAAATTCAGTTGTTTGCCCTGGGACCAACATCAGTTCAATTTCGATCAATATACCATTCAGTTGCGGGTACATGTTGGCAGATTGCAAATAAATTCTTGGATCCAAGCTGGCTACTCGTTGTATTTCTGCTAGTATGGCACGTTCTGTGTCTTGTGTTTGATTTTCAAATATGTAACTCCATATCATGGTTCCGTACCCAGGACGGCCAACAAGTTGCCCTTGTGTTATATTGAGTGCATTTAATAGATCACGCTTGACCAACTCAAAATCTACCAAAGTAAATTTCTTTGTTTGTCCTATTGTGTTGAAACCTCTGAATGTTGTCATAGTTGTATTTACTTGTATTTTAGGCAAAGTCACTGTCGTCTAACTCATTCACAGGTGGCAATCCTAGTCTTGCTCTAATAATAGGATCGTCGCCGGTGTACGGGGGTGCGTTAGGATCGCCTAACGCATTAACACCTCTGTCAAGTCCTGCGCCTAGACTTTGTAAACTATCAAGGCCGCCGGGAAACGCCCCGCTGAGTATGCTCTTGGCTTGATTGCCTGCTTTTTCTAATGTAGAATTATCAATTGCCTGCGGACTAAATCCTTGTACAGCTATTTTAGCACTGCCCACCAGTTTGGTAAATGCAGAATTCAATGTTGATCTATCAACAGTTGCTTTAAACCCTGCAGCCGGTACAACACCTGCTACAGCGGCTGGCAATTTGAAATCACTAAAATTAACTGCAAATTGTCCTTGTTTGGCCAATGAATCCATTTGGGGTTTTAAACTTATTGCCAATGCCTCTGCGCTGCCTTTAAGGCCCGACAACGATCCAGGTATAGACTGCAAGCCGCTGGTAATGCCATCTATAGACGATGTTATGCCGTCGGCAATACCATTGACTGCATCAAGTGCAGAATTTCCTGCTCCTTTTGCCCATTCAACTGCTGTGTCCACACCAAATTTACTAGCATTGGCCAACAATCCGCCGAGGTCTGCTGCACCGCTATTGGCCGCTATTGCTGAACTGGGGCCACCAAAGGCATCTAGGCCAACTTGTCCCACAGCAGGTAATCCTAGTCTTGCTCTAATAATAGGATCGTCGCCTGTGTATGGTGGTGCATTGGGATCATTTAATAAATTCACAGCAGAATCAATACTGCCGCTTATTGTCGAGCCTAAACTACCAACTCCGGTGCCGGCAGCCAATCCTATATTATCAAGAGCGCTGGTTGCTTTGTCTTTTAACGACGCCAATGAATTTTGTAACCCGCTGCTAGAGAAATTGCTTAGTACCTTGGGCGCTGCCGCAAGCCCGGCGCTCATTGATATTAAATTTTTACCGGCATTGGCTGCTGCATCATACAATTGTCCAATGGGTGCTGTTGTATCTGTCGAAGGTGTTACAATTTGTCCAGTCTTAACCAACGTATCAAAACTGTTTTTCATAAGTCCAAATTGAACTTTATCTTGTAGTGCTGGATTTGACAGCAACGCAGTTACCCCGGCTACACCGTCTTTGCCAGTCCATACGCTGGGACTGCCCAATACGCTGGTAAAATTACTTGGATTCATTAGACCTGAGCCAACTAGTGCCGTATTACGGTCAATTTGCGCTTCTGCTTCCGCACGAGTCATCCCTGGATTACTGGCCAATACTTTTGCAATATCTTCTTCTCTATCGTAAGCCATTATGGTCCTTGTAAAAATTTAGCCGCGACGCCAGGTTTTAAATAACCTGCGGCTTCGAGTTGTTCTGCATTAAACCCGTATTTGCCAACGCCGAGTGCATTGGTGATCACGTCAGCAGGTTGGCATACACTTGCGGCTACCGCTGCCATCACTGCTTGTACTTGTGTAGCAGATAGCGGACCAATTGGTTCAGTTACAACAGATGTGTCAACATAATCAGAAACAGTAATGCCGTTGTTGATCGGAACGTTGGCCAGCGTTGGCAACGAAGAAATTATACCATCATTATAAATGGCCAATAACGGAATATTCGGAACACCTGCTGTCCCTCTGTCAAGCCTTGACAATGCAAACTGTACACCAGTGGTGGTTGGCGATTCTAACACATCGCCGGCACTTAAACCAATAAATGCGCCTGCTGCCAACTGCTCAAGATAAACTCGTTCAGCTTGGGCAGCGGTAGTTCCAGCTGGCGCTTCTAATGTAAATAGCTTTCCATTGGGAAGATTAAAAGTAAACTTGGCCATATTATGATACTGTTCCTTTAAATCCTGGTGGCAATGATGCTGTATTTGGCGGGGTCGACGGTTGTCCTGGTTCCATTTTTACTTCAACACTTACACCTTGGTTATGGAACGGCCAAGGCTCATGTGTGGGTGCCCGTGTCACAATACTTTCTAATCCGACAGGTGCAACTTGCCAACCTGTTGCCTGATTAAATTCTGTGTTGGGCATTACTCGTTTTTCTAATTTCTTTGGTGGTTCTACATTTTCTGCTGATCCACCATTGAGGTCAATGCCTCCGGCTTGTAACGTCATGTCAGAGCCGGCATTCCACGATCCTTTTCTGCTTACCAAAGCCAAACTGCCATCGGCCCGAACAGCAATGCGAGCTTTGCTATACATAATAGTTTCTTCGGTACTTAACAGCGTCAATTTCTTTTCAGTTTCAATGGTTGTGCCGCCTGCACTTTTCATATTGATTTTACCTCCAGCAAACATATTGATATCTTCATCTGCATGCAGATTGATTGTGCCCTGAGTACGCACATTCACAGAGTTTGTGGCGTACACATCCAGTGTGCCTTCTTGTCCTAACTCTAACCATGCCTGTCCATTGGCATGGATGATGTACAAAAAATTACCATCATCGCTCATTGTGATTTGATGACCGCCGCTGGTACGGACACGCACAAGATTGTCTTTGCCTTCAATATTGCCGTCGTCCATGACAAGACTATGTCCGCCTCGACGTCCAATTACGTTTACGTCACTTGATGTAAGAGAATTGTCTGCAATACGTTTTTGAATATCGGCTTCGGTAACACCGCCGTTGTATACCGCACGACCCGGGGTGCTGATTCCAAAAACTGCACTAGGACTTTCGCGTTGACTTGTTGAACTGATGGGACCACGTTGTGGATCTGCCAATGTGCCTTGTTGGAACATTTCGGCTGCTAAAAAACTATGTACTGGTTTTGGTTGATTATAGAACTGCGGGTTGTCGTCAATCTGTTCGTTGTTTGGATTGATTTCAGTAACTGGCAGTACTGTTGCGCCCAAGTAATAACTTTTTTGATCGCTATTTTGTAAATCAAATTTTGTACTTGCTCCAATAGCTGGAATCATGTGTGTCATTCCTTGATCAGGAATACACCCCATATAGTAACCCAAGTTTGGATCGCCGCCTGCAAAGAAACACAATACACTAACTCCAAGATCAGGTGGAGTAAACCACATGCCGTAACTTTGTGGGTTTCCGTCTAGGTATCCGCCAACAGTATCGGTTGAACCTTTTTTACCTGGTTGCGGTGGAGTGGCTCCGTAAAATGGCGAACAATAGCTGACAGTGCGCCATAAGGTTTCGTCTTCTGGATTGGTGCCAGCAAGCTGTTCAATAAACACTTGTAAACGACCTTGTCTAGTGGGGTCAACATTGTTTTTTACTACGCCAACAAATGGGCCAAATATTGCGGACATGCCGCCGCGATCAAACTTGTAGTTAGATGCTACACCTTTGTTTCGTTGAATATTATCTGCCATTGTTTATCCTTAATCGTCTTTAGACATTAGCTGGTTATTGAAAATTTGTGCTTCTGGATCATCTGCGTTTACTGCTGAATTAACGTCTGAGGCAGCAGAAGGGCGTAATTTAGGCGGAGGTGCAAACGACGGTACAAACACTTGTGCTTCTGGATCGTCTGCATTGAAGGCCGAGGTGCTATCGGGTTCGCCCGGAGTAAACGGACGGATGGATGGTAGTTGTACTGAGTTTTCGAGAGGATCAATATCAGAAAATTCGTTTGATGCGTTGTATGCTGCTGTAGCATCTTCGTTGATTTTTAAAACTTCGGCATCTCTGACTTGTTGTGCTGTTGACCCTGCTGCCGGTCTATCCCCGGCTACTAGTCTATTCCCCTCAGCTGCTCTAACTGCTCTTAACGGTCCGTCGTCGTATGTACTTCCATTAACTGCTTTTTTGTCTTCGGGCAACGGCAATTGCACTAACACACCAGTTAACTCTTGTTCGAATTTTCCGCGACTAAAGGTGCTAGTAACGGTTGCAGCTTTGTAAGTGTAAATTGCTTGTGGATCTTGTCCAACATTTGGATTTGCTAACCCTGTGCCATTTACATCATAATCAACTCCGGGATTCCATTGCAAGTCAAAAATAATTTCTTGTGCGTCAAAGTTTATTGCACCGTCTGGCTCAAAAGGATTAAAATTAAAGTTTAAAGAATCTATCCCGGTTGACGACTCTCCTTGCTGTAACCACGCAGGATCACCAATTAATCCTATACGAGTCCTAGCAATATCTGTTGGACTATACAAGTAATCAGCTGCCGACGCACCTATTGAATTAGACTTGCCTTCGGCACCTTGACTGCTACTGCTGCCCACTGCTGCTTGATACACATAAGTAGGACTTTCTCTATGATTTGTTGCAGCACGAGTTCTTGATAGTGTGTCAGGATTAGTAAATGTCACTGCGTACAATTTATTAAACTGTTGTTCAAACCGTGTCACTTGCGTATTTTCACCAGTGAACCAGTATTTGTAACTTTTGTGTCGGCCGCGTAATCTTGCCTCAGGATAAAACTCACTGTTCATGTCGTTGATGCCGTATGTACTAATGACATATTTGATGTTGTACACAAAATCTCTACGTCCGGGATCAAATTCAATGGGAGTAGTCTGAACAGAAATTTTATACCATGCTAAATCGCCTAGCGGTTTTTGCGGCTTTGTTTCTTGTGTTACTTCATCAATTATTACGTTTGCTTGGTCAGTGATGTAACTGCTGTTTTTTAATATAGCATCCAGCACTGTTACAATTGGTGTGCCCGCAGTAATGCTAAATGTTCTTACATCGTAATCAGCTGAATTACTTTTAGGATTGACCTTGTCTGCAGGGTTCTTGGACCGTTGCATTGGTGTCTTAGATTTGTTAGGCTTGCCGCCTTTGACAACACGAGCATCTCCGAGAATAGCAGGAGCAAACTCTATGTTGTACACATTAGCTTTTGTAAAGGGGCCATCCTTTACCATATCAGCTTCTTGTTTGTTTAGTGCGGCAATAAGGCCGACTGCAACATTTTTACTTACACTGGGTGCAGCATTTGCCTTGGGTGGATTTGATGCTGGTGCAGCAGCCGGCGAACTGTATTGTTCGTCCATTCCTGAAAATTCATTTGACGCATTGTATGCGGCAGTAGCTGATTCGTTTAATTTACGTACATCTGCCATATCATGCTCCTCCTATATAAGGATCAGCGGAGTTCAACAGTTGATCGGCTGCTAGTTCAGGATTGTAAGTTGTGGATCGAGGGTCTGTTGATGCATTTAATCTAGAATGTCTGCCATCGGGCACTGTAGAAGTTTTTCTGCCATCCGACGGTGAAACTTCTGCTAATACCACACCACTGGTCAGCAAATCTTTTACTGTCGCCCCAGAAATTTCAATGTTTGATTTTACCACACCCAAATTGGCACCAAAGCCGACCAGATAGGGAATTGCTGTGCCTTTGACAGTGTATTCAACTAATTTATTAGCAACCGAAAAGCTAATATCGGCAATTTTAAAAGGTATAATTTTTTCAACCACAACATTGTTGTTTGCTGCTTGTGCTATTTTTCCTTCTTCGTCATAACCATAAAATCTAATAACCAATGCGTAAAATGCAGTAGAATACGGAACTTCTGTGTTTTGATATTGATCTTTTACTGCTTTCCACAAATTGTCAATCAATGTTATGTTAGCAGGTTCTGTCACAGTGAATTCTAACGAATTTGCATTGTGTGCTAGGTTACTGCCTTTGCCAGTTACTGTGCTTTCAATTTTCAAATTGTCAATGTAGTAATCGTTTTTAAAAAACGGACTGCGTCCCACAATATTATTTTTTATGTCGCCAAAATCAGATGCTGCACCACCGCTTTGTATCAACAAACTATAGTTGCTCAACACTGGTTTGTGACTTTTTTGCATTTCTGCGTATGCATTGGGCTTTAACAAATACCATCCAATGTTGTATGTATAACTGGCGTATTGATCCAGCACGTTTGGTTGCGGTGCAAACGGTTGTTTGTTAAACGAATTGAGAATTCTTGTTGTGTTGGTGGCTGTTTGTCCGTCTTCGCCTTGTGCACCAACTCCAGGAGTGCCGCCTGCAGTTGGCGGTGATGGGTCGGCTGTGTCAGCACCAGTGCCAGGTGCATAGTACGGACTGGTTATAACACCCGGGTCAGCATTGCTGTCATCGGGGGATACACTTTGTGTTTCTGTTAGTTTTTTTACAGGAGGGTTAGTCCCAGTTTCTGTTTCGCCTGCTAACGCAGCCGCTTGTTGGGTATCGAGCCGTTCGTTGACACTGGCAGGCGGCAACTCTGGTGACTGTGTTGGCGCGCCGCTGCCGGCACTGCCCGGTGTATTGTCGAGTTCTGCTTCTTTGGCAGCTGCATCTTGCTGTGCTTTTTTTAAATCAAATTCTAACTGTTTTACCTCTCTGGCCAGTTGAGCGGCTTGTCTAGCCAATGCTTCCTCTTTATCAGTCACGGTTCTTATTTCCAGTCGCAGTGCGTCTTGCTGACTGGTTATGTTTGCAATTTGTTCATTGCTAAGGCCCACACGGCTTTGACGTATTAATGCAGATAATTGACTACGTAGAGCTTCTCCTTTTTCGTAGAAGGCGGTAGATTCATTGAATAATCTATCTGACTCTGCCGTCTTTGATGCCAACTCACTTTGAAGTTCTTGTGCAGTTGCCATTGATTAGAACCCCAACACTGATCTCAGTGTGCTCAATTTAGGAATATAGATATTGGTATTCATTACAAAATCCAACGGCGGCTTGGTCAATGTGTTTGGGTTGCGTTGATAAAACACCCACCATAATCCGCTATTTTGGTACAAGTCAAAAGCCAACAGGTCTGGACGATATTGATAAGTTTGATTGATAACAAACAACAAATCATCACTTTGCTTGGGTATTGGTCTGTTGACCATTGTGTCCAAAAAGAATTGACTGTAGCCAGTGGTTGCATATGGGCTGGTTGCATTGTAAGTTGCCATTACCACATTCCTCCTTTGAGCAAGTCACCGTTGGCATACTGACGTACACTGAATCGCTGGCTTTGTGCTTGACGACTCACAACCGGCAACAATGTTATGCTGATAGTCATTTTTGTTGGCACGTATGTTGGGAGAGTGTTTGATGCTAATGTTGGAGGTGGAGGCTTGGTGTTTTCACCACCTGCCGGCATTGATTGGCCATTGGCTAATTTTGAACTTGCCAATCTGTTGATTGCCCCGCCAACAAAC
>Ga0208303_1000042_pt1 | contig 47596 bp, 65 predicted proteins | sample CB_VirMetaG_2_FD_184537 | JGI IMG/M metagenome (GOLD analysis project Ga0208303, IMG submission 184537) | Freshwater to marine saline gradient viral communities from Chesapeake Bay - CB_1504_2 Viral MetaG (SPAdes) (version 4) | ecosystem: Environmental > Aquatic > Marine > Coastal | place: USA... | reverse complement strand
CTCTTTCTCGACAAGCTCGACGTAGCTGACCTGCGCTTCGGACAGCGCCGCTTGGCGCTTGGCGATCTCCGCGAGAACCTGACGCACCTGCCGGTGTGGCGCTTGGCCCGTGAGCATCGTGAGGCTCATCAGGCTGGTCGTCGTCTGGCTGTTGCTGCGCCCGAAGGACTGCGTCTTGGCTACCATCTCAGGGAGGCGCGCAGATGCCAGCTCAACCGCCTTGGCGGGAGCGAGTGACGCGAAGTTGCTCTGTGCGGTTGTGATTTCGTTGCTCATGTTATCCACCTGACGTTGCTGCAAGATTACCTCTCGGTGCGTTTAAATCTCCAAAATAAGTGGCATCTGACGGTACGGCGATGGTGAAGTAGTTCATATCAGCAAACACACCCCCACCCATTACACCCCTAGTCCCGTCAGACGTAGCAGCAGCGGTAGCCCTATCTCGAGTAGTTCCATTCCCGAAGTATGTGGCGTTAGATAGTGTAGCGATTGTGATGTAGTCTATTGTAAAACTATTACTGCCAGTATTGCTGGTTCCTGGAGTAAATACGCCCCGTGAACCGTCTGAAGCTGCCGAAATGTTAGTACGTCTATTGGTCAAATCCCCGAAGTCTATGGCGTTTCCTGTGGTAGCGATTGTGATGTACTCAATTATATTTACGGTACTTGAAAAAGCATTAGTGGTCATTCCTCCACCAAAGACTCCTTTTGTGCCGTCTGATACTGCTGCGCTGCCGAGTCGAACTGTGCTCAAATCGCCAAAGGTGATAGCGTTGCCTGTGGTAGCGATTGTGATGTAGTCGATATGGTTAAATACGGTGGTGGTGCTGCTGAAAGTATAGCCGCCACCAAACACGCCTCGTGAACCATCGCTTGTTGCTGCTGCCTTCCGCCTTACAACAGATAACTCGCCAAAGTATGTAGCATTATCATTATTGGCGATTGTGATATAGTCGATGGTGCTGACAGTTACGGTTGTAAAGCCGCCACCAAATACTCCTCTTGAGCCATTACCTGTCCCACTCACAAGGGTTCTGGCCTGACTTAAATTGCCGAAATCGGTTGCGTTACCTGTGGTGGCAATCGTAATATATTCGATGGCGTTAGATTGACTGTTTCCACTCCGGCCCCCAGCAAACACGCCTCTTGGCCCGAACAGATTACTGCCACCGCCCAGCGTCCCGCCTGCGCCGATAAGACCACGCTTCAGCATTACGAACCATCCCCGACGAGTGCGCCGTAGAGTGTCGTGCTTACCTTCCACAGTTGGACAGTCGTGTATCCAGTGGTTGCCAAGTCGGGCGCGGCACCTGCGTTATTGATCCACGTCATCGTCGGCCACGTGACCGCCTGCCCTGCTCCGTCGTCGACCATCAGCGTGATGGCCTCGCCGTCCGAGAGGGAATCCGTATATGTGGTGGCTCCAGACAGCGTGTGGGTCTGCACTGTTCCGTTGGATGGATCAAGTGCGGGGGTCGTGCCAGTCAGTGCGAACACCTGCTCGACGATGGAGGCTCCGAAGGTGGCGTCTCCCGACACGGTGGTAGTCGACGAGAACGTCACTCCGCCACTGAACGTGCCGCCCGACGCGGGGACATACTCGACATCAACACCGATTGTTGTCCACGCAATGATCTCAACAAGATCGCCAGCCGAGGCTCCTGCGCTCAAGACTACAGATGTTCCGTCAGTGGCCGTGTAATCCGCAGTGCCGAGCTTAGAACCATTCAAGAAGACGTCGACGTAACCGATTGTGTAGGTCGCCGAGAATGTGGTTTGACCACCACTCGCGGTGAAGTTCAGCTTCGTGTATGCCACCCCGCGCAACAAGTCTTCAGCGGCTGCGGTGACGAATACCTTGGCCGCTCCGGCGAGCGTGATCAGAGAATCAGCGTTGCTGCTCTCGTCGACTGTCCGAGTCAGTGTTCCAGCTGAGTAGACCCCAGAGCCTATCTCCCACTGACTTTCTTCTTCGATGACGTAACGAACGGTGTCGCCGTCGGAGACCCCAGCATCAGCAAAAGACTGATAACCCTCCAACGCTGCCCCGAGTGAAAGCGTCCCAGTCCCAGTGGTCGCTGTCTCGACATACGCTCTGTTTACAAGGACGACCATGAATTATGCTCCCGTCGCTGGTTGCGAGTAAGTCATCGTAGAAATAACCATCAGGTCTCCGGAAGACATCTCAAGCTGACTCAACTCAAAACTCCCCCCGCCACCGACCAGCGTGACGTTGCCGGAGAGGATCACTGTGCCGCTGCTATTTTTTACAGAAAAGCCGTCACAGACACCCGTGGCGGTCACGGTTCCAGATGCGACAACAGGCACCCCAAGAGTCGGGTCAGCGGTTGTCGAGGCGTCAGTTGACCCTGCCGCAGCCGGAGGGAAAACATCCGCAACTAGCGTGAGAGCTACTAAAACAGTTGCGCCTGCCTTAAATTCGACAGAGCCTCCGTCGAATAACGCCGCGACAGCATTGACAGAGGCATTCAGTGGATTGTTCGCTAGAGTGATAGCCATGATGAGCTCCTACAAGATTGTGAATTGTTCGCGCTGGTTTAGCACGAAGCTGAGGTGCGCAATACCACTAGCCGAGGCGGAGCCTCTCACTTGCAGTCGGTCACCAGTCATCAGGATATGTTTGTCCAGGTCCAATTTTATGAAGCCAGACGCACTGATATCTTCGCCAGACGTCACTGTGTACGCCACATCGAGAGGGTCAAGAACCCTGATGTCTGCCGTGATGGCAAGCGCGGTCGCGTTAGACAGAAGCAAGTTGCTGATGATGGCCGCTGTGTTGATCGTCTTCTCTGGAGCAAGTCCGTTTGCTGGGACGACGTAATCGGGCACGTCGTAAATTGTCGTCCAGTTTTCGTCGAACGATATCCGGACAACTTCGAAAAGATTGAGTGGCGGACGCGGAGTGGTAATAGTAGACATCTAGCCTCCTAGTGCGATTGTTAGGGGGAGCGAGATGTTCTGAACCCCTCGTGAGAATGCCTGTCCTTCAATTGTGCTACGCTCGAAGTCGACGCGAAGGTCCTTGCCAAGATAAGTGTCGCCAACTTCGGTGCTGTACGTCGCGTAGACACGGCCACCGAGGCTCTCAATTATGGCCAGAGAAGACTCAGGAGCTTCCCCCGTTCCACGTTGCGAGAACGGGAGGGAGTTGTAGTTGACACCTGAACCAGCATAGCTGAACTGTTGTCCGGTAGCTTCCACGACCGATGCGAAAGATGAGACGTACTGGCTAGCAGAACCGTTGGTGTTCACATCATTGATCACCAGCTTCATGAACCCGACAAGCTCGCCGACCATCTGCTCGGCAGCAGCGTCTGTGAAACGCTGGACCAGTTCCGCAATTATCTCGTCCCAAGATGCTGTGAATATTCCGACCAGCGATGGGTTGAACGCCAGCTCCGCATTCCAGTTGAAGAATCCCTTTATCACATACTGCGTGGCCCGATCTTGACCAGAGCGTAGGTCGTTCGCTATCGCCCGCAAGATTGTTCGGGTGTCCCGCTCAGCGAGCTCGTCGTATGTTCCTGACCAGCCGGAAAGGCCTGAATACCGGACCATAAGATCAGTCACGATGGCCTCAAACTGACTATCGATGATTGCTGCGGATGCGTCTTGCTCGGTGATGAGCTCTTGGTTCGGAACCCCGTCTAACTGGACAGAACGCCGGAAGCCTGTCGCCGCCAGAGCGTAGTCCCCGAATGTGTTGTTAGAGTTGGCGACTGTGACCTGCCCACCTTCGTTGCACCACAACCCGACGCGAGACCAGTTCGTAAACACAGAGACCAGTTGCACGAAAGCGTTGCGCGTGATTGCGTATCCCACACCGTTCGGGTTGATCGCCGTGAAGCTGTCTACGACGACCGAACGAAGAGGGCTGTCCAAGTCAAGAACAGAGCCGTCGGCAAGAAGGTTGCCGCCCCCCAGAGGCATGTCCGGATTCCCGTTCGCGCGGTCAATCGGGAGGACAAGTTGCTCTTGTGTCAGACTGTGAAGCTGTGAGCAGTCTGCAATGTAGGGTGAACGCGTAATCACTTCTCCTGCATTGAAAGAGAAGACCCAGCCCTTCGTCGGAACAGAGTACGTCTCGGTCGCTGGATCAAACGTGATGCTGTCGTGCTGCAACCCTCTGAATGTGAAACCGCGAACCTTGATCCCGCTGGTCATCAGGAACATGTTGTTGACTTCTTGGCCCGCCGGAAGCGTCAGCGTTGTCACGCGGAGGTCGTACCCGTACAGGGCGCAATTCGCAGGGATCACGGTGTCTGGCTGAACAACGTATGAGCCAGGATGAACGATCATCACGCAAGGAGATCCTTGGGCTTCCATCTTTTCGATCGCCGCATTGATTGTTGCGAGAGGTTTGCTGGAGCTGGTTCCGCTGTTTAGGTCACTGCCGTTCTCCGCAACGTAAATCGTATTGGCTATCGGGAATTCTGGTATGGCAGACTGAGGCCACTGGAACAGTATTGGGACGTTGACATCTTCGGCCTCAACATAGTCCGCACTGTCCGCATCTGTCGCTCTCGTTGCGAGGTCGGCATTGTCTGCGTCTGTCGCTCTCGTGGCGAGATCGGCATTGTCTGCGTCCAAGGCTCTCGTCGCAAGGTCAGCAAGAAGGGCTGTTCTGGACTCTTTTGCAAGCTGTACCTCATTCTCCGACCCGAGAACCCTGACGTCTGTCTGCCCATCAAGCCCGAATGTTCTGACGTAAGGCACAAAGTAGACTGCACCCGCCGGAGGAGTTATGTCTTCTCCCAACACGCGGCTCGCGCCGTACACGCCCATGGCTTGGGTGAGGGTGACGTCTGCAACGGTCTGATCCAGAACGATCTGCTTGAGGCCGTCCAACCAAGAAATGCCGAGCCGCACAGTGTCACCGGCAGGATCAGTTGGGTTAAGGCTTCTGCGAACGCTCCAGCTGACAACCACCTTCGTGTCGTCTAGAAGGCGCATTCTTTCTAGGACGCCCAGCACCTTAGCTCCGGACAACCTAACGAACGCTCCGTCCGAAAAGGTCGCAACCACATCTCCGACGAACTCATCCGCCTCGCCGCTCGAACCGTCTAGAGTCTGCGTGAAGTTCTGAGGAGTGTCTCCTGCAAGATAGGACTGGCGCAAGATTGCGAAGCCTGTCGCATCATCTGGAAGAAGACCAGAAAAGCCAGCAGGAAGCGCGGCTGTTATGGTCCATGTTCCAAGCTCGCGCCGATAGGTGCCGGTGTTTGTTGTGTCGTTTAAGACGAAACCTATCGAGCCATCCGTTGGTGCCGAAACAGCGTTCAGATTTGCCAAAGTGTCCTCGAAGTAGAGATTCGAGTCCAGCGCGGCAAGGCTCTGGATCTGCTCCAGAAGCGTCTTCAGCTCAAAAGGGTTTATCTGATGACGCGGGGAGGCCGGATCACCGAGGATGACAGATTTAACAGAGAGCGTCGTCATGGTTTCTCCTTGCGATCACAACGCAAAGCGCCGTGTCGTTATTATCGCTGATCTTGACCAATTAGGCAAGCTTATGGTCAGTCGACAGATTAAGATCAATAAAGGTCAAACGACCTCGGCAATTTCAGGACCGCTTACCGTCCCAGCGACGCCAGAAGAGTTTATTGGCTCACCCCAGTAGTAGTAAGTTCCGACCGGACGCCCAGCATCAACGAAGGAGTCCGCACTGTTTGCTGCGCCGTATTCTGTCTGTATTGCTGTCGCACTCCCAAAGTCTGTCGTTGTCCCGCGATATATCCTTGTTGCGAAATAGTTCGGGTCATTTGGGCTTTGGAATTCGATCGTGACGTCGGAACCAAGAACGCTCGTTGCAAATGTCGTCAGCGGATTTGGCGGAGTAGAGTTTAGCACCGGCGTCGCCTCGACCGGAACAACAGGCTCAAAGGTCGAAAGTTGCGCACCAGAAAAGCCAGTGACAGCCGCAACCTGAATATCGTATGTCGTTTGGTCATCAAGAGGGAAGATGTCAAAGAACAGAGTACCAGCCGGAATGACGCCAGATTCAATCCAGTTTCCGGTGTCCTTTTCGGCCCAGCGAACGCGAGCAGCATTGACAGAATTCGCAGCCGTCCAAGAGGTGCGCAATCCAGGAGTTCCGCCAATTGAGATCGACACCGCTGTTACTCCGGTCGGACGATCATCGTCCACAACCGGAATGACATCTCCATATGCAGGTTGCGAAGGTTCTTCCACGTCCGGATCAAAGTCGAAGTCTTCTGCGACCACCGAGACGAGGCCAAGCTCGTATGACATTCCATCCTCGTTTCGGATCATGACGTCAACCTCAAAGACGGCGTCGATGCCGAGTTCTGCGTGGCTCACCCGAATGAACCGCTCTTTCATGATTCGATGTGCGCGGTATTTCACGATGCCATTGATCTTGTACTGTGAGCGTTTTGCCCGTGACAGCCGCTTGGCGATGCGGATCGCCTGATTGTGACTGTTGATAAAAAATATCGAGTAGTCTTCGCGTATGCGCCGCCCTTCTGGATCTGCAATCCAAGGCGCTGATGGAGTCTCTCTCCAAGCGTTTTGCGGCTCGGTGTAGTTGATCAAGATCTCGTTAGGCGCTTCCTGCTCCGAAGTCCCCTCCGAAACTGTCATCGAATAAAAGTCGTCTTCGGTAAGTGTGATTGTCGGCTCAATGTAGCGTCCAAGCTTGAAGCCCACCTCACCCTCGGGCGTTTCATAGATGTACGCATCGCACGCCGTCCCAAACTGAGCGCGAAGCTGATCGTCGTCTACGGACTCTGCAAATGAGCCGTTGATCGTCCACTTGCGCTGAGTTCCGCCGCCTTTCTTGGGAACAAGAGTGTCGGCCACGTTTGCCTCTGTGGCGACATCATCCCAGTTTACAGATCGACCCATGATGCGAGTGGCCCAATCGGCCAGAATAAGAGCCGCATTGTCGGTGAACTTGAAGCTGTCGTCCCTCGGATCAAAGATGTCGTTGCGCCCTCTGATCACAGGAGCGTAGGCCCACTCCCGTCCTCTTGGGTAGTTGGTGGAGAATTTGTCTGATGCCGGTTTTCCTGCCGAGATCTGAGCGACGGCAAGACCAGCAAAATCGTGGGCGCTGGTCAGCTCAGCGTATTTTGAAACAACCGGAAGAGTCGCCTGCGGATCTGTCCCAAGTCGCACATAGATGCTTGCTAAGGATCCTGGCGGCGTCGTCGTCACGGTTGTTCCAGAAACGGAAACGGGCCATTCGTCAAGCCAATGCTGCTCAATGCCATCAATCTCGTGGCCTGCGAGGATGACCACCACATCCCGCTTTTTGTCTCCGAAGTTGGTGTATGCGATCGGCCCTCCCTTGCGGACGGTGCCATAGATGGTGTCCATGTAAGTGATCGCTTGGGCGTAGTTCACCATCCGCGCCGAAGGCTCTGGTATGGCTGGTTTAGGCATCAATAGACGCGCAAGGGCTGCAAGCGCCAAGCCGATAACCAGCTGCGTAGCAAAGCTCGCGAAGGCTGCTAGGGCTGCGCCGGTCAGGCCGACCGCAACGCCAACAGCCGTAAACGCCGCAGTTATTGCACCAACAACCGACACCACGAAGGCGACGACCGGCGGCATGGCCTGCGCCGGTGTAGGGATGATGGCAGTTGATGCGAGCAACGCCGCCACACGAGCCGACCGAAGGATGCGAGCTGGAAGCGTATTCTTGCGTAGCACCGGAAGGTTGTCTGTGTTCTTAGTTTTGGACATAGCCGACACTCCATGCTGCCGCGACGCTATATGGGATCATTGTCGTGGCTCCTTGTGGCGCTTTGATTGCCCAGCTCTTTCCGGTGAAGATTGCACCGGCCAACTGCAGCTTTCCGTCTGTCGGAACCTCGACGACGCCAATGTCGCCCTTGACAGGCTTATCCGTTCTCGGAAGTCTAGCAATGTCTTCGGCAAAGCGCGCGACCGTTGCCACAGGGTCTGTGAAGTATCCAGTGGCGCGCTGGCAAGATGGCGCGCTATCGTAGGTGTATCGTAGGTCTATTGCTGGGTCGAACCCGTGGACGACCTTGACCCAATCGGCCAAGACGATCATGCAATCGCATTCGCCCCAAACAAAAGGCTTTGAGATCAGAGAGTTTAAGAAGCGGTAAAGGTCATCCATCAATCAAACAACTTCTGCTCTTGAAAGTCCACCGTTGGGATGAACTCTAGCGAGGGATTGATGCGCCCGATCAGCTTGCTGTGGTCAACTGTATTGTAGACCAGCCTTCGTGCGCGTCTGCGGTTCTCGAATACGCTTTCAAAGGTGATTGCGATCTCTCGACTTTGCGCGCCAGACGTGGAGTATTTCAATGTTCGCATCACGCGCGTCATCAAAAGCTCTGGCGGGAGCATCGGATTGTAAAGCTCAGAAGGGTCAGTGATCGGCTGCACATAAAACTTGACAAGCCGCCCATTGATGTAGTCGTTCCCGAGACTTTTGACTTGGCCAATCAGATCAGGCGCGTCTGGATCTTGGAAGAACGACATGGACAGCTCGCCCGCCGGTGCTATGCCGTTGACGGATTGCTCTACTCTTCCGGCCTTGATGAGCTGCGACCCAAACCAATTCTTGCCATTAACATCAGTGAATAGCCCATCCGTTCCGACAATGAAGCCGAAGTCTCCATCTGGGGTGTTAATATTTACAAGCTCAAGCTTGCCAATGATTTCTACATCACTCATCGCACCCACTCCACAAAATTAAGCGTTGGAGATGCGTACTGCTCGCCGCCGTAGCTGATGGACCCTGTCGCATCGTCCTCAGCAAAGAAGATGCCGAAGGCTATGGTGCTGATTGCGTTGTCAGCGGTGACCGCCTTCCGCAGAGGCATCTCGACCGTTAGGCGGATGATTGATTCAAGCTGGCGGTAAACTTCCTCTGCGCCCTCTCCGCTGTTGGCAAGATAGTCATCCTCCCTGACCAGACTTCTGAGGGCGATGGCTTCAGTAACCACGAATGGGTAATCATCGATTGAGTAGATACCGCCTATTTTCGGGACAGCATTAATGTTTCCGACATCTAGCCAAACTTGATAAGCTCCAGCACTCGGGAGCGTGCCTTGGCCAGATCCATCAAAGACCCCGTAAGGCTCCCCAACCACATTCCAGAATGGAACGAACTCATAACCTTTGCCGTCTGAAAATGGATTGCTCGTTGTCGGGATGATTCCACGCTCAGCCTCGCTCTTTGTGATCAGCCCATAGTCAAACGACAAAGGATCAATCATTGGAACTCGATAGGCATTGCGACGCCCTTGAGCGCGTGCTCTGATGGCCCGCCATTCCGCTATCTTTTGGCCTTCGAGGGCAAGCTGCGGAGAACCGATCCAGCGCGGAAAGGCATTGTAGACGATCTGACGCGACGCGGCGTTAGTTTCGCCAATGCTCTGGCTGCGCCAATCAATGTCCCAGTTGCAATTTGTTGACAGCATCAACTCAAGCGGGATTGTTATGGTCCTCATGCTGTTGTGCCTCGCTGGTCATATTGCGATAGTGTAGATCCGAATGCCTGCTTTTGAAGCCTGTTGGCTTGCGTCGAAACCTGAATTGCCACATTGCCGCTGATCTGGCGAACGCGCGGAGTAAACATCTCGCCCTCTTCAGCCGTGATCGCAAGCTCAATCTTTTCTGTCGCGCGCTGAGAAGCCACACCCAGCTTTCCGTCTGCGCCCCTCTTGAGAGGCATGATGGCCTCTGGACCAGCCTCGCCCATAAGACCCGTCTTGCCGCCAGACATCCCGAAAGCGGTCGGACCACCAACGACGCCGCCCTTTGCGAAAGGAACCACATTGCCAGCGGACATCACCGCCCCGTCCGCCGCCCCAAAGGCGAAGGCGAAGGCGTTTGCGAAAGCTCTGTTGATCAAGGCGCGTGCAGCCATCTGCAACAGTCCAGAAAGCGCCTCAGTTGCAGACTTTGCGCCCATCACCATGTCGGTGAAGGCGTCCGCGAAGGACGATTGCATCTGACCAGCAGCTCCTGCGAGCTTTTGCAGAGGCGAAACGAGCCCATTGAGAACGCTCGGGAGGCCCTCGCTGGCCTTGTCCCCGCCCTTTCCGCCGCCACCGCCAGCGCCGCCAAGCCTGTCGGTCTCTGCATTGACAGCTGCCAAGGCTTCTGCAACGGTTCGGATCTCTTCTTCGGTCTCACCAGCCGCCTCGCCGCTCTCGCGCAAGCGGTCGACAATGGCCTGCACCGAAGTAAGCGGACGCCCAGCCAAGTCGCGGAACGAGCTTGCCATCTGAGAATAGATCGCCTGCATGGATGCAGCATCTGCCGCGAGCCGTCCAAAGAGGCGTGGCGCTGCTCCGGTGTAGTTGACGTCCATGGCCGCTGTAAAGGCCTCGGATGCTGCTTTGCCAACAGCGGCTGCTTGTCCGACGAATGGATTGTCTACGCCGCCAAGGCTGATTTCTCCGATGCCGCCGAAGGTCGTCTCAATTCCAACAGCAGCGAGCGCGTCTCCGATCTTGCCGACGAAGGCGTCAATTCGCCGGATCGCCGCATTCAGCATGCTCTCAACACCCTCAATCAAGCTGTTCGCCGCTTGGAACACCAAGTCGCCGATCGCCCCAGGAATTGCACGCCAAGTGGCAATGATCGCATCCTTGGCCCCGACGAAAGCGCCGATCATCTTGTTGGTGCCGTCATAGGTCGCATCGACCATGCCTTGCATGGCATCGTAGGCGGTGAATTTGAAGTTCTGCCAGAGCTCAAGCGCCCCGTAAAGTGCTGCTTGTGCCGCATAGCCGAACCGCTCCCAGACCTCTTTTGCGACCTCGCTAAACATGCGCATCATCTCGCTGAAGCCGCCGAGCTTTCCGGACATCTGGTCCAAGAAATAGATGGCTTCGCCAAGGCCAACAATCAGCGCGCCGATGCCTGTCCGGATCAAGGCCGCACGCGTCAGAAGTGCAGCCGCAGCAAGGCGTCCCATCGCAATAGCGCCTGCGATGATTGCCGGAGCGAAGTATGTTGTCACCGCCAAGGCTGCTGCGATAATGTAGGCGCGGATGCGCTCCATATGTGCCCCGATAAGGCGGAACACCGAAGTGATGCCTTGAACGACGGTGCGGAGAATGCCGGTTAGCCCAGCCTCACCCATAGCAAGAACGACACCTTGGATTGCAGAACCCAATCCCTGAAGGTCGCCTTGAAGGGTGTCGCGCATCGTTGTTGCCATGCGCAGCGCCTCACCCTCGACATCTCCGAGAGCGGTCGTAAGCTCGTTCAGTCCAGGAATTTGAGAGGTCAGAGCAAGGATCGCAGGACCGCCCCGATCACCGAAGATCGTCAATGCTTCTGCAGCCGTTATGTTGGCACCGGCAAAGCGTTCCACGATGTCGGTTATCGACTCTGTTGCCGGTGAGACTTCTGCGAGCGAAAGGCCCATGCTCTTGATTGCATCAGCAGCCTGATCGGTTGGGCTGACCAGCGAGGAAAGGATGCGCCGGAGGCCGGTGCCAGCCATGCTTCCCTGAATGCCCGCGTCCGAAAGAACTCCGACAGCTGCAGCGGTGTCGCCGAGCGAGATGTCGAGCGCGGAAGCCACAGGCCCAACGTATGACATTGCGGTGCCGAGCTGGTTCACGTCTGTGTTGGCACGGCTTGAGGCTGCAGCCAGAACGTCAGCGACCGAGGCCGCTTCCGTCGCCGCAATTCCGAAGCCGGACATGATGTTGGATGAGATGTCTGCAGCCGTTGCGAGGTCCATGCTCGCCGCAGTGGCAAGGTTCAGAACATCTGGGATCGCTGCGACCGCTTCTGCTGCGCTGAAACCAGCCATTCCGAGAAACCGCAGGCCATCAGCCGCCTGAGAGGCGGAGAACTCGGTCGTTGCTCCGAGGTCCATCGCCGTAGAACGAAGGAGCTTGAGTTGGTCGTCGGTAGCGCGCGTGATGGCGGCAACCTGTGCCATGGCATGCTCGAAGCCCGCTATCTCACGCACAATAGCGCCGCCCGCAAAGGCCGCGCCAAGTGTTGCTGCCATCCCAAGAGCAGCTCTGCCGACAGTTCCGAAAGCGCGCGTCATGATCGCCGTCGAGCGGCTCACGCGTCTTTCATTGCGGTCGGCAGAGTCACCAAGACGATTAAGATCGTTGGAACCGGTCCGCACTCCACGACTGTCAGTGTTCAGGAGCAGAGTTGCGAAGTCAATCATTTACGCGATCCTTTTGTGCGCACCATGATGATCGGTGCATCTTCCCAAGGTGGTTTCCCGAGCGGGTTGCCGCCAAGATTGACGCCTTGAATATACTCAAGACTCATGTCGCGGAGGGTTTTGGCCTCCCAACCAGCCAGACCCCAGTTGAGGTCCGAGAAGGCTTTTAGCTCGGACCAAAGGAGTTGGACCATGCCTGCTGTCTGGCCTTCGCTCATCCCGCCGCCTACGTGGGAGACAACGCCAATCTCCAAGAACACTTGAAAGAGGTATTCTTCATCCTCAAGCGGTGGAAGATCCGGCGGTGCTCCGGCGTAGAAGAGGTAGGCATCCCATCGACTTTCTGTCGCGTCCTTGGGATAGGCATGAAGGTATCCGAGGTGCCGAGCGGCGAGCTTTAGTCGCTCGACTCCTCTGAGAAAAAATTGCGACGGTCTCGCGCGAACTCAATCACTTGAAGGCCGACCCATTCGCGCTTCTCATAGAAAAAGCGGATGTTCTTTGGGGTGCAATCAAGCTCTTTGCCGTCCCAGCCGATGCCTTGCCACTTCGAGGTGATCTTGAGCAAAAGCTCAAGACCGTCTTTCTCGAGCTTCTTGGCATTGCCATTCTGCATGGAGACTGCCGCCGCGCGAGCGATGGACTTTGCCTCAGGACTGTCGAGGCCTTTGACCCAGATGGTGACGGGTTTACCGTTTTCATCGTGCAGGTCTTCAAGAGTTACTGGGTGTTTGACGATCATTTCTGCGCCGTCTTCGGCCCAGCTCTCGAGGTCAATGTTAGAAAAGTCCATCGCTGTTTCCTCCGCGTGGTTTTGGTGTGGTTGAGGGTTTATGCCTCAACGCCGGTTTGTGCGCTGTTGATGCGCAGGGTGAACTCGCAACCCTCATAAGAGGTTGCCGACTTCTCGATCTTGCGGTAGCTGACCACCCGCCCGAAGCTGTATTCCACATTCCCGTCTGGGTCCGTGATCTGGAACGAGTAGTTCGCCCGCATGCCGTTTGCTGCGCGAACAGCATCCTGCCCTGTGTCGGCAAAGTCTTCGGTGTGGATAGTGATCGCGACCTCACCACCGTCCGACGCGCCGGTGAAGTGCAGCTGCCGACCAGTCTTCAGATCTGGTGGCGGGGTGATGTCGGCGTGGGTGTCTCCCGTAGCGCCGATCGTTGCGACATTGCCAACCTCGACAAAGGTCAAGGCTTCATAGCCCGCCTGATCTACGGTTGTTGGTTCGCCCGTTGCGATTGCAAAAGTGCTTCCGATGCTCTCAGCCATTTCAGTCTCCTTTTAGAATTTGGCCCTGTAGTAAATGCTGATAGGCGTTCGCCATGCAGCATCGTCCGTGTATCCGGCTTCGGCTACGGGATTGCGCAAGATGTCGCAATGTCCCGTCGCGAGAGGAATGCGAAGCCCAGCCGGAAAGACTGCTTTCACCTCATCGCAAATCTCATTCGCCTTGCGAGTGCTTGACCCCTTTTCGACCATCACCGATATTTGGAAGATGCCCTGATTGTATTCTGGGTCAGCGCCGTTTGTTCCTAGGCGGGTTGTTGAGCCGCGAAGGAGCTGGACGACGAGATATGGAAAGGCGTTGGCGTCAAAGAACTGGTTTGGCCAGCCGATCGGATATCCAAGCGCCGCGTCGCTGAGTTCCTTCTTCAAGGCAATCTCAAGGTCTGTGTTGCTCATGTGAATCTCGCCTTGGCTCTGTTGGACGTCTCGGTCACGATCGATTGCCAGTCCATGACCGCCTTGCGAACGAAGCCGTTGCCCTCTTGGTTGTAGGTTCGACCAAGGCTGTCTTGCCCGACAAAGCCGAACTCCATCCTAGGCGCGTATTCAGCGGTCCAGCCTCCGGTGATGCGATCTCCCAGCTGCGAACCGGCGATTGCAGCAATGTAGGCGTCCGGTCCAGTCAGCGAGGTGGTGCCATTCAATCCCGCAACGAAGGTGTTGCGAAGGTTGCCAGTGTCCACCGGAAGGTTGCCGCCCTGAGCCTTTGGCGTCTGAGCGCGAGAGAACACCTCTTGCGAGCTCGCCTTGAAAACCATTTCCATTCGGTTCTCGGTCTGGCGGACCCATTCGCTTACCTGAGCAGAGAATGTCTGCGGACTAGCCATCTATCATGCCCAAGTAATCGATCTTGTATTCCACCCAGCATCGACACTGGATCGTCTCTTGCGGCGGAGCGCCCAGAGAGCTGTCTCCAGGAAACAGCAGGCGGAAACCTGTTGGTGTGGTGAACGGCATGCTGCTTTCCAGCTGCTGGCCATTCATCATTGAGTGCGTGTCTCGCGTCCGAGCGTCGCCGGTTGCTCGCCAGACCTTCTTGATCTTGTCCCGCTGGATGCCGCCTCGCTCGACCAGCTGCTCTAGACCCTCGCGCCGCCCAGCATTTAGGGCCGTCAGCGTCTCAGTCCTTGCCACGACATCCCCTCGGTGCTTGAGCATCCGGTTTGAGTAGCTAGTGACCATGCTTTCCAGCTGCTTTGCTGGGATTGGCCTGCCAGTGTCGATTGCCCGTCGAACAGCGCCATCATAGCGCCGGTCGCGAAGCTCGCGCGTCAGGTATTGTCTGAGGTCTGCCTCACTTCCAGACGCCAGTTGGTTGCGCGCATTAGAGACGAACCCAGATTGTTGGCTGGTCAGACCGATCGTTCCGCCCTCGCGCTTTCCGGTGGCTTTGTTTATGCGCCCAACGATCTCCAGAGCCGTTTGGCGAGGACCACGACCAGCCGCAATGCCAGCAGAGACCGTTCTGCGTATCGCCTCGCGCTGGTCATTCAGGATCTCTGTCACGAAGTTCGAAGAGCGTTGAGAGGCCCAAGTCTCTGCGCGCGGATTGCGCCCGTCGAAGCGGATCACCAACGCCGCAGATGCCGGAAGGCCGGTCATGATCGCTCGACCGGCTCCGGTGTAAGCAGCACGCAAGGCGTCTCCAATCTCGTCCATGAACGCCGGATCAAAGTTCAGAGTCTCGAGAACCAGATCGATCCGACCCCGCTCAAGCGCATCAACAAGGTTTGCCAACACGACAGAGTCTTTTATGTCCTGAAAGGCGTTCAAGAATGCATCCCTGACCAGAGGGCTGTTCTTTTCCAGCTGCGCTTCGAGGAACAGCGGGATCTTGCTCATCTCACTAGGTCCACTTCCCACAGAACCGTGATACCAGCCGGTGCCAGCGTCCGGATCTCCTTGATCTCGGATGCCAGCTCGCCGCCGATCTGGATCAGGTCATCGCGCTCAACCACGAACTCAGTGTCGATCACCTCGGTCGAGATGTAGACTGTGCGCGAGCGAACAGCCTCAAGGGTCTCATTGCTTGGACGATCCATCTGCATCCGCGACAGATCTACAAGGCGGATCTGGATGCTCGTTGGTGTCCCAGCCGTTGGGTCGTAGTCTGGACCAGTAGTTGACGCCTTCTTGATGAGCTTCGCCTCTTGTCCGAAGTCGTTGATCAGGCTGATCGCTGTTTGTGCCGCAGCGCCGTAATCGAACAGGCTCATACTGTCAATGCCGCCGGATAGGCAATGTCTGGCTCAAGAAGACCCTTCAGGGTGTCGATCGCCGCAGTGATCTCCGGACGGTAGCTTGCAAGTTGGTCGCTCAGGCTTGCGGAGCTTGGAGCGCCGAAGTAGGATCGACTCAGCGGACCGACCTTCTCGCTCTGAACAGCATTGCCGAGGGTGATGCTTGGAGTGAGAATTCCAGGCGATTGGAACTCGACCCGAGCCAAAATGTGCTGTGCGTTCTTAACCTCGACAGGTATCTCATTGACTCCTATCGCATTGTCTTCTCCGTCTGTGGCGTCTGTGCGAGGCCAAGCAAGGGATTGTGCGCGCCCGAAAGTCCGCTCACCCTTCCACTTGTATTTTCCGCTGAAACCGGCGATGGAGCTGGCATTCGCAAGGTATGTCGACAACCAAGCTGCGGAACGCCGCAGAGCAGCATCCTTGACCGCGTCGTTGCCCGTAAGCTGATGTCCATAGAAGTCTTCCGACCACTGCTGGCACTCAGCAAGGGTAACAAAGCTGTCCGCACCAGCGACGCCGGTGCCATCTTCAATGATCAAGGTGCTTGCCATGGTTTTGCCTTACTTCTTGTCTGAAGCAGTCTTGGCCTCGGCCTTTGCAGGCGCTTTGGCTGGTGCAGACTTTTCAATGGCCTCGATCATCCCAGAAGAGACCCAGCCCTTCTCGACGACCGTCTTAGGGTCGACCTCAGCCACGTTGTAGGCTTCAAGGGTTTTGCCGTCGGCGAACGTCAAGTCGCCCTTGGTGTTGTTCTTGTACTTCATTTTCATTCTCCTGTGAAATGCCGAGACGACGGGGAGGATCGCCGTCTCGGCAAATCTTCCTTAGATGCCGTCGCCGTAGCGAACAGCCTTTGGAAGACGGATGTCCAAGCCACCGAGGCGGAAAATTCCAGGAACGGTGAACTGCAGGCCTTCAGTCTGCACCGGCAAGAAGCGGTGAGCCATTGGGATGTGCAGCTTCAGGACGTCAGGTGCGCGACGGTAGGCGATCATGCGTGCAGTGCCACCGGCACCAGCAGCAGTCAAGCCTCGCATGCCACGAATGTCCAGTGGTGCGCCGGTCATGGCGGTGTACACGTTGTTCGAACGAATGAACTCGAGAATGGTCAGGTTGGTGTCGCCAAGGCGAGTGGAAGCGATGGTCTGATAACGCTCGATCGGGAGGATCAAGGTGTTGGCCATCTCGACCGTGCTCGTCGCCGAATTCATGCCGATCAGCATGGCATTGACGTCGCGGTTGATCAGGTCGCCAGTCTTGGCCGACCAGAGCGCCGAAGATCCGGTTCCATCAGCAGCGATCGACTGTGTCGGGACGCCAGTGTAGGAGAACAGACCCTCGAAGCCCTTTGCGGTGTCGCCCAAGAATGCGATGCGATAGATCATCTCTTCGTAAGCGCGACGAGCCGCTCCGGCCTTCTCCGCATCGAGCGAGATGCCCAACATGCGAGCCTGATTGACCTCTTCGAAGCCGTAGGAGTAGCCGATGCCAGCCGAATAGACTTGGGTCTCGTGCTTTTCCATCTCGACGCCGACAACAGGCATGTCTTTGCCGTTGCCATTGATCCAGTCGGCCTTACCGGCCTGATCCATCGAGAAGTAGGTGACGGACTTGATCCATTCGTTACCGGCGGTCTCGACAGGAATCATGGACGCGTAGTCCAGCTCCGGATAGCGATTGCGATAGACGCCAGACTCGATCATCGAGGTCTGCGAAGTCACAAAGCCAAGGTTGGCCTGCATCGCGTCATTGAAGTTGAGTTGTTTCATGTTCTGTGCTCCTCTTAGCCCAGCAGCCGCACGAGAACCAGCCCATCAGCCGCGCCGCCGGTCTCGAAGATGGCGTTGGGGATGGCAAGGTTGTCGGTGGTTGTGTCAGTGAATTTACCAGAACCGCCCACGACGCGCATGTAAACAGGCGCTCCGGCGATTACGGTGTCGAATGCCGTGACCCAAACGAGGCCACGAGTCATGACCAATGCGCTGTCTTTGACTGCGAATTGGTCGATGCTGTCTGCTCCGACCGACTGGTCGCGGACAGTGATGCCGCGAACGACATCAGCCGCAGCGGAAGCTGCGATGACGCCACGATCGGCGACGCCCTGCTTGACAGCCTTACCGAAGCCAATGGCTGCAGTTTCGACTTCACGGCTGATCAGGTTGTTCGGCTCAGTGTTGCCGATCATCCCCTCAAGAGCTGTGCGCTGCTCGGTGAGGTATGTGGTTTGCGTTGCCATTGATTAGGCCTCCTTGCGCTTCCAAGCGTCCCGCATGCTGGCGACATTCTCGGCATATGCCTTGTCTGGGTCAGCATCGTTGACGTTGTGGTTGGTGTTGTCGCCGTCGTTCGCCAGCGCCTTCTTGAAGCCATCTTTGGTCTTTTCAGCTTCGTCCAGCAGCAGGTCGAAAGAGGCATCGATGTAGGCTTGGCTCTTGTCTTTGACGCGAGCATCGCCCAACTTGGCAACAACGACAGCCTTGCGGATGTTGTCATCGGACAAGCCAGAAGTGTCGATGCTGTCGTGCAAATTCTTCGCCTTGGCGATCAGTTCTGCACGAGCGGTGACGCGGGTGTCGATGTCGGCGTCAGAAAGCTGTTTGGCCTTCAGAGCGTCGATCTCGGCATCCTTGGTTGCCAGCTCTGCGTCCTTGGCGGCGATTGCCGCTGTGTTCGCAGCAGCTGCTTGAGTTGCGGTGTTTGCGGAGTCCGCAAGGGCGCGCTGCAGCTTCTCAATCGCTTGAGCACCTGCGTCGGTGGTCTCGATAGGCAGACCGTCCACCAGAACAGTCCGCGTTTTGATGGCGTCTGCCATATCCATTTCTCCATGGTTGCGGGTGTCGCCAATTCTTAGATTTGAACCGCCTCTTGCCTTGGCGACTACAGCAAGGTGGTTCATTCGAAGATTGCGCTGGATCGCGTCGTAGGGCTCTCCCTCCGGCGTGATTCCGTCCACAATCTCGATCTCTGAGGTGTATCCCATAGAAAGCTCGCGCTTGCCGTTCTCGACGGCCTTGATCGCTTCACTGTCCATAAGCACCAACGGAACGCGAACAAAATCGCCGTCCCGAACAACCTCGTCGCCGGTCTGTCCGACGGCAAGCTCTTTCCAGTTTCCGGCGTCGACCATCTGTGTTGGGTGGTCGAGGGTCACTGGTCTGTGAGCGTAAGTCTGCAAGGCGTCCCGCCCGAACACTTCGTCCGCCGGACGATAAACGCGCGCAATGGCCTTGTCAAAGAGACCAATGTCAGAACCTGCATAAAGCTGGATGCCGGTCCGAGCAACGCGGGCATCCGCAACGAGATAGCCGTCGGAGGTCCGGCGGATGCCCGTCACAGGTGCTGCATCAAACATTAGGTTGTTGTTCATTCGGATCGACCTCCTGTGTGTTTGGGCGCTGCTCAAGTTGTGGCGGAACCGCTGTTAGGTCATTGGGAACGTCATTCATTATGTCTGAGCCGAACTCCTCGACTGCCGACTCAAGGCCGGAAAGGTGTCCGCCCTCGATCATGGCATTGATTGCTGCAGACCCGAGCGTCTCCATCGGCATGACCTCGGCCTCTTTCAAGGTCTTGATCGTCTCTGCAGTGATCTTGCCGATCTCTGCACGCTCTTTGTCGGTCGTCTGCCAAAGGCTGCGCCAGTCGTAGGTGACCTCCGGCGGACGCGCGCCAAGGGCGGAGCGAATTAGCGCCTCGTCCAGCCGGTTCATAACCGGCGTGATCGAAAGGTGTTGGTGCGACTGGATGCGATCGTAATAGTTGCGCAGATCGCTCTCGCCGGTAGAATTCATCCCAGCCGGAGCGCGACCGAACAGGCGCGTCATGGGGATGTCCGCAGCGCCAGAGACGTTCTGGTAGAAGCGGTCCATGATGTCTGGCAGCGTTGCGAAGCTGGCCGACTTCTGCGAATAGTCTTCGTCGGCATCAAGGATCAGCGCGCCGTTGATGCCCTTGCCGGTTGCCGCGAGCGTGAAGCGTTCAAGCAGTCGGCGCTCATAGGCGGAGTCGCGCAACCCTTCCATCAGCCCAGGAATTTTGATGACATCGACCTTGGCCTCGAACACCAGAGAGGCGATGTTGGACGAGGTTGAGTCGGCCTGAAGAACCGCTTGCATGATCGACTGCAGAACGCTGTCGCCCCAGCCGCGCGTGGTGTCCATCTCGTCTTCAGGAGGCTCTGCGCCATTGAACAGGACCAGCCGCGAGGCGTGGATCCAAGTCATGCGAGCGCGAGATGAGGATAGTTGATACCGCTCTGGCCGGTTGAACCACTCGGTCGTTGGGTCGTTGTTCAGCTGGTCAGCATTGAGATCGTTCTTTGTCAACACTGTCAGGTATTTCAGGTCGCCAAGGCCAAGACGCTCGATCGGAAGCGGCTCCTCAAGGTTCTCGTCGCCTGTGCCGATGAACAGCGCCGCCCCGCCGTAGAGGCGTGCAGCTGTTAGAGCCTGCAACGTCTTGCGCTGAATGTTGAGCCGCTTCTCTTCCGCCTCGAGAGCTGTGATCTGCTCCTTCTCCGCATTCCAAGCGCGCCACCGGCGGGTGGAGTCAAGGGCAGGGATGTCGACCAGCTTGCGCGGCAACCAAGCACCACGGTACGAGGCCACAAGCTGCTGGTCTGTCAGCGGACTGAACTCGTATGCGCTGCCAGCAGACTTGTCACGTGCGGTGCCAAGATTGGCTACCACATTGCGAAGTCCATCTGTAACCATGTTTACGAAACCCATGCAGTCCTCACAAATAGTCTAGGGTGTAGCGCTGGCTCACGGCTGGCCAGAAGGCCATGACGATCGAATCAGCAAGGTTTGGCGAGCGCGTGCCCTCTGGAGACTTGTTTACGACGAGCTTCATAGAGCCTGTCGTTGTTGAGGCGGTTGCCTGTCCTAATTCCTTTTGAATCTGGCGCAAGGACGGAAGAGTGGATGGCAGAGTTATGAGGTCGTCCGGTGGGAACTCGACACCCTCAATTACTGCTCTGTGCGTCCGCTCAAATCGCAACCGAAGCTGCCACCATCCTTGCGCCTTAAGATTCGCGTAGAAGTCCTTGTTCAAAGGAGTGTCCTTATCCCCAGGAACGACGTGCTTGTCTGGGTTCAAGACCTTGGCCCCTGCCGACCACGCAATCAAGCGTGTGCCCTTCGGCATGAGACCCTCTGCCTCGAGACGGTTTGATTCCGCCTTCACCCCAGCACCAACGCCTACGCTGTCGTACTGTAGCTCTACTGCCCCATGGTCTCTGCAGAGCTGGATCGCGCGTCGGGTTGTTTGCCCCGTATCTCCGTCGGCCCAGTCTTTCGTCTCAAGCAAGGCCGGACCCTTGCGTATCGCCACCGCATTCCGGTCGCCGCCCTCGTCCGCAACGTCAAGGCCACCAAACAGACGACCCTCAACATCGAACCCGAGCTTGATGTGCGCATCGATCGCCGAACGGACCCATTCGGATGGGATGATCACATTCTCGACCGCAGCAGCGTAGTCCCGCTCGACCTCCTGAGCGAACACGTGCAACAAGCCGTCTGCTACCGCCTTTGCTCTTCTGGTCTCGTACCACTTCTGGTCTTTGTCAGGGTGGTCAGACCAGTCCATGACGAATACGTTCGTTTTGCCTTCCTCAGCAGCGCCGCCAATCCATTCATGACCAGCCTCGCGACGACGATGGAACACGTTACCAAGACCATTGACCGAGGATATGTCGATCTGAACCCGAGTGTTGTCGGCAAGTGCCGCCTCGATCTTTTCTGGCCGCTCATAGTGGGCGCTCTCGTCCTTGAAGTAAATCAACTTACGACCACCACGACCGATGTTGTCTCCGGCCTCGCCGGTGATCGTTGAGCCGTTGTCGGGATTGACAATGCGCATATAGCTCATGTGGTCTTTGGCGCTGAATCCGGCAGGCATGAACTCCTTCGGCAGACCGCTGATCAACAGGCGCATCTTTTCGAAGATGCTGTCCGGATCGCCCAGCTTGTCGACAAGCTGCTCTTTGCGTGAGCCCCAGCCGACAGAAGCGCCGTCCCAGAAGCGCCACAACCAGACCGAGAATGCCGAGCAGACCCAAGTGGCCCCCATATCCCGACACTTTTCAACCAGCCCATTCTCTTCGCCCCTGATCATGGCCAGCAGGAAGTCGACCATGTCGCCTTGCCGCTCGAACAGGATGAAAGGCATCTTCGCCGGTTTGAGCTTGCCCGCATTACGCGGATCGTAGGTGTCCATCCAGTGGCTGATGAATTCCTTCGGATGGTCGCGGTAGAACTCGATCGCCCCGAAAAGGAGCGTTGGGTCGGTTCTCATCCGCAACAGCTGCTGCTGCCGCCAGCCGAACACAGAAACATAATCCGGTGGCCACTGATCCTTTGTCAGCGTCTTTGGCGTTTGCCATTGGACGACTTCGTGCTTCATTCGCTCTCAAGTGTTGCGGCGTAGCTCGCTGCCGCCTGTCTCGGATCCATGTCGTGCTCGACCTGCCGCCACTCGATCGGACGGTCGCCGCCCCCAAGCTCGACCTTGCTGGTCAGGCCAAGGTCCATCGCAATGATCCGGCTGTTGAACTCGTTTGCTGCGCCATAGACGAACTTGCGCTCACGAACCAACTCACCAACCGCAGAGTGGACCATGCGAACGCTGTCGTCGGAGTCCTTTGCATAGTCTTCCCATTTGCGGATCGAGATGCCCAAGAAAAGACACATGCCGCTGACCGTAGGAGCGCGCTCCCTGTGCTTCGGCATGCGGATCGGAGAGCCTTGGTCGTTAACGATATTGTCTATGTGGAGCGGGTTGTTGTCGAGCCACAGGAAGTATTCCATGCACTCGTCCAGCATCTGCTGTGCATTGTCGAAGTGCTTTGGTCGGCCGGTCTTGATCTGCTTGGTCAGCTTCTCATGAAGGATCTCGTGCAGCTTTGTCTTTGGGTCAACCTTTGGCATTTCAGTCTCTCTAAGCAATAGGACACAACAGCCGCTGGAAGCAGCTTTAAGGTGTGGGTAGCGGTCCGGCTTGCGCCTCCAGTCTGATCACCCACGAACAACAAGTGTGTCGTTAATGAATACTATGCCTGAATCCTGTCCAAAAGGAAAGCGGAAACTTTAATGCGAACAGATGACCCAATAACATCAACAAAAACCGAATCACCTTGCTGAATACTGACCAAAACGTAGGGAGACGCGAAAAGATCAGACCTCAATACAGCACGCTCACCGGCCTCGAATTGTGGCACCTCGCGGACCTCCTTGGACGCAAACGCCTCGTCCTTCCAGCGCGCCTCGAAAGATCGCATTCCATTCACCTCGTCTTCCGAGATCAGCGCGCGCTCGCCACCGAGAGACACGAAGCCGAACCGGCTCTGCGGAAGGCGTCTCAGCTCATCAACCTCGCCGCGCGCAAAGGCATATCCTGGATAGGCCTCGATCTCCATCATGATCGGTTTGCGCTTACTCGCTACGCGCCGCCTCACGAACAGCTTAGGACAGTAGATCTCCACGACCAGACCAGCACCAGAAGCAATCTCTTCCAGACGCGCCGCCTCACCAGAAGGCAACCTCAGCACAGCCCATTTTCCAAAAGGCTCCAAGTTCCATTTTTTCGCCACTTTCCATAACTCCTTATACTTTATCTCTCTCTCTCTCTCTTAAAGACAGGAAGAAGAATAGAATAATAAGAGAGCCTAGGTTTACTTAGAACGAAAGCTCATTCCCAGCGGACTTCTGGAACCTGGAGCCTACCTTCCGTTCTTTCGTTTTCCCAACCTTTATTGGCTCTCTCGTTGTTTCGCTCACAAACCGGCGTCCACCGGCCCTCGCACATCCTGCAAGAATCAAGAAAGGCGCTTTTCCTTTCAAGAAACTATTCAATTAAGTACGAGCCAATTTACCCCGATTTATAGACATCGAACCCCTCTCGGACTTCTTCGTATTTTGTGACCAGATATTTGCTTTTCATCTGCACTTTCTGGCCGGTTGCGCCGCCTAAAGCGACCATCGCATTGTGTTCCCAGTGGACCACAGACCTAGTTCCTGCAACCCCAGCCATGAACCTCGCGACCATTCCCGCCGCCCGCAATTTGCGGATGTTGATCTTTTGGGCATTGCGAACTTCGGCCACGAGCCCTTGAGCTTCGAAGTGCGCGAGCTTGAGCTCGATGAAGGCCGCTCGACCGTCGCACGCCACCATCGCATCTGGGAAGCCGAATGTCCCGCCGGAGGCATTCTCAAACCACCACACCGCGCCCCAGCCTTGAGCCTCAAGCCACCTGCGAACGTCCGCTTCCGCACTGAACACCTTGCCCGTCATCGCTATCTCCTTTGTGCGACGTATTGGAACTTGGACTTTTCAGAATTTCCAGTCTTGACGACCCTCTTCTGGACCAAAGACACCAACCCATTGGTCTCTGCCAGCATGGCGTCGTGGCGATGGACACCGCTGCAGAACTCTCCAACCCAGTAAATGATCCAATCGCCCTTTTGTGCGGCTTTAATGGCCTCAAGGAGTGCGCCCTTCTTTTCTTTGGAGACGTCAATCATGTTCTGCTCCTGTGCAGCTCGTTGTAAATTATGTCCATCTTGTCTTCTTCTCTGAGCATTTTGTCGTTTATGACGTGCCACATCCGATCGATCGTCGCTTGTAACTTTTCGCACCCCTCGGAACTCGCCTCCTCCAGCGCCTTTTTGGCCTGAGAAAGCTCGTGCTCGAGGCGCTCTGTCTTCTTCAGGAATTCTGGCCTTGGATTGTGGTTGCCAGAATTTGCATTTTTGCGGATCAGATTCACCTCTTCAGAACATTCTTCGGCCATAGATTTGACGATGTCAATCTGTTCTTTTCGGATCCACCAACGCGGGATCGGACTGAATCCGGCCTCGCGCAAGAATGGAGCTGATTCTTGTCCCATCTCAGCCCTCCATGATTGCTTGGACCGGACGATTGTCCTGCCCTTGGTATTTGCCGGTGTATTGGGCTGGGTGGATCAACTCGTGGAACACGACTTGCGCGATGCCCGTTCCATTCTCGATGAACAGCGGACGCCAGCCGTGGTAGACCAGCTCCAGAGTCAGCCAGCCTTCCCATCCTGGCTCAATGACGGTGTTGAATACCGACAATCCCTTGCGCGCCCAAGTCGACTTGTCATGGACGATGCCCAGAATATCATCAGGCATTGTGAACCGCTCGACGGTGGACGCCAGCCGGAACCGGCGGAAAGGGAACAGCCAAACGTCTTGTGCAATCCGCACATCGTATCCCGCCTCTCCGAGTCCGTAGCTGACGCCATTGAACTTGCGCTTTTCTTGGTGGAGTGGGGACATCGCCCCGCTCTTTGCAAGTGATTCCCCATTCACGATCATTTTGCGCCCCTCGTCTTCATGGCATAACCCTCCAGCTGCCAGATCTTGTCGATGGCCTGCTTGCGCGCGACCCGCTCACCGATGGTCCGGTCGTGGTTCGCCGGATCGATGACATTGCTCTCGCCGGTGACCTTGGCCCCGTTCTTCAGCACCAAGACACAGATGGTCAGGGTCTCGTGCTTGAAGTACACGTCATGGTCCACCAGCGCATCGATCGCTTCGATTGTCAGTTTCATAGTTCACTCTCCATCAGGTCTGTTGATTTCACAATGTGTTCACGGATTTCTTTCAGAGGGTCTTCGGATCTCTGGCAAAGGTCTCTCAGCTCGTCGTTGACGACCGCATACTGGAACCGCCCATTCACCTTTAGGCGCTTTGGCCAGCTGAACACGCCGGTCTCGATCATGACGCGCCGCAACTCGTAGTCGCTGTCGAACACGCGCCCTTGGACGGTGTTGCGCGCCCAGCCGACCACGTCCTTGATCAGCAGCGCCGCCGGACGTCCCATGTCTTTCAGCTGCTCAGCCAGCGCCGCTGCTTCCAGTTGAGCCTCTGACCTTGAGCCTTCGATCAGCTCGCGTTTGCGCTCGGTCATCGGTGCGCGGTCCGCCGGAGAAACGTAGTCGCCGTAGTTCTCTGCCCAACGCTTGATGATCGCCAAGCCGCCGCTCTGGATCCACTGGCGAAATTGCGTGAAACGCTCACGGCTCCACGGAACCTCGGTGATTTCTGGATAGAACCAGCGTCGGTCGTCGTTTTCCATCTTCAGTGCGCGCATCGAATTCGAACAGGCCAAGACGTGACACCAGTTGTCGACGGTGTATTGGCGCATGTATTTCTGGTTGACGGTGACGTCGTGGTCTGTGATCACGGACTTCAGAGCGTGGTAGGCCTTCCAAGATGCGCCAGAATAGATCTCATTGACGATCGCCAGCCGCTTGTGCGCCACCCAGTCATTGAACGACGAGGTGATGTCGTTCTCGCTCGGGAAGCCGACGTTGTGGTCTCCGACCAGCGGAGCGAGGATGTGAGCCCCGAGAGTGGTCTTGCCGATGCCCTGCCGCTCAGAGACCAACAACAGCCCGTAAGACATGCGGATCTCCGGCCTTGCGATGACGGTCGCACACCAACGCTCGACCTGCTTGCGCTCGTCTTCGTTGATGAACATGTACGACAGGAAGTCGATGAATGGCTTCACATTCCCGTCCTGCCCACGGACCTTGGACGGCACGTGCATGTTGATCGCATTGGAGCCTCGGTAGTCAACAAGCAGACCCTTTTGGTCAGGCCGGTAGCAGACTCGAACCGAGCGGCCCTTGTAGGCCTTGGTTATCAGTCGCGCGGTGTCGTTCACATGGCTGAAGCCAGCGACGATCTTGTTCAGGACCGCCTCAGAGCGCATCATATCTGGCATCTCAGTGCAGACGTAGGCGTCGGCCTCTTCGACGTAGGCCCACATGTGCTTGAAGCTGTCTCTCAAGACAGTGACCGGACGACCCTGACCAGACGGGTTTGGCAAAATGTCGGTCGCCCAAGTTGCTGGATTGAGCAGGTCGCGCATCGACGGCCCAATGTAGAACCGCGCGCCGCCATTTTCCCTGAACATCTCCTTAGGGAAAGGGTCTGCAAGGTCGAAGCTGGTCGGAAACCGGCTGTTGAACTCGATGGAGAATGTCGGCATCTTGATGGACTTTGCCACGGAAGAGATTGCATCCTTACCCGCCTCATCATTGTCGGCCACGATGTACGCTCTGTCGATGCCGTTTTTGGCCAGCACGCGCCAATCCGTGCGGTTTGGGTTCATTGCCCCGCCGATCCAGCCAACGTGTGCTGCGCACGTCAGCTCTTCACCCCAAGGATGCGCCGCCCGAGCTTCTTCGGCCTCGCGCGTCTTGCCCTCAGCCAGCCAGCGGCAATAGGCCGCAGCCTTGGCACCTTCATGGATGAACACGGTCTTGTGCTCCTGAAGCTGCTCCAGACCCCAGAGCGGCAATTCTCCGTCCGGTTCGCACATGCGCCACTGGTTGTCGCTCCAGTAGGTCCATGGTACGTAGTTCTTCTTGGTGCCGCCGTCCGGATCCTTCTGCTCAATTCTGATCTGCACCATCAGGATCTCTTTGCCGTCAACGGTGCGGAACTCAAAGATGTGCTTGCGCTCTGCATTCTTGATCATGTCCGGCGGGTTGATGATCCGGTGCAGCCGCTTGATGTGGGGGAATTCAACCTTGGCCCATGCCGCAGAGATTGCCGACTGCTCCAGCTCTGTTGGCGAGTGGTTGAGTGAGGAGGAGCTGATCTCGCCGTCCTTGCCGAAGCGGATGACAGCAACGTCATCCCAGTAGTTGCCGCGCGTCTCTCGCACCACTGCAGTCTTGAGCGAGCGAGGCTCTGCGCCAATGCGATTGAGGTATTCTCTTACCGCGTCGATGTCTGTGAGCGAACTGATCTTCATTGTGTCAAGTCTCCTATGTAGCGGACCGCGTCGATGCTGATCATCCGGAAGTCGCTGGAACCGCGAACTTGCCCTTTGATTGCGTAGAGCGCCTTGCCAGCACGCCCACGGTCGATGATTTCTTTGCCCAAAGAGGCGAATTTGAACCTGTTTACCTTGCCGAAGATGGAGCCTGTGTCGTCCACCAGCTGCAGGTTTAGCGAATTGACCTTACCGTCTGTGATCTCGTAGCCGCGTTTCTGCACGTTGATGGCTTCGTTCTCGTCTCGCGGGTTGATCTTGGCGAGTGTGCAGAAAACCAACACCGGATAGGGGTCAGCTGCAACTGCGATGTTCTCGATTGGCGTTGGCGGAGTGGTGATGTTCCGATCCATAGGGTCTGGCATTATGCGATTGAAGGCATCTCTGATTGGCCAAAGGCTGTCGATGTCGGTCTTGGGGTCCGACAAGAGCTTTTGCGCCCTCGAAGGCATCGGATCGCCCCTGCGCCGCGACGCAAGAACCTGACCCATCAGCTTTGGGCCAATGCCGTTGACGTTGTGCAGAGGTCCAATCAGAACCCGCTTGCCGTCGATCCAGCCGCTGGTCCACTTGTCCTCGGACTTTTCCGCATCCACCGGAACGTAGTCGTAGCCCTCAGCCTTCATCTCTCTCAAGATCTGGATCTGGCGCATCGGATCCTTCTCGTGGGACAGCGTCGCAGCCGCAAACTCAAACGGAAAGTGCGCCTTCATCCAACAGCACCAGTAAGAGATGAAGCCATATGCCACAGCATGAGACTTGTTGAACGCCCACGAGCCGAAGGTGTTGATCTGGTCCCAGATCTCTGTGGCCTTGACCTCGTCAACCCCGTTTTCCAACGCGCCGGTGATGAACTTGCGCTTGAACTGCTCGAAGAACTCGCCCCCAAGCCGCTTAGACATTGCCTTGCGGATTGCAGATGTGTCTTCCCAGCTCATGTTGCCCATCTCACGGACGATGCGCATAACGGTCTCTTGGTAGACCACCACCCCGTAGGTCTCCTTGGTCAACTCTGTCAGCATTGGGTGGATGGTCGTAACAGCCTCCGAACCGTTGCGCCGCTTGACCCACTGGGACGCGCCGCCGGTCGCCAACGGACCTGGACGAGCCAGAGCGGAGATTGCCACAACATCATCGAAGCGGTCAGCGGTGATCTGCTTGGTGAGACCTTGCAGCGCCGAACCGTTCCACTGGAATATGCCGGAGAATTCGCCCCGATTGAGAACGTCGAAGGCCGCTTGGTCGTCTAGCGGAGCCTTCTGCAGATCGTTCATGGTCAGACCTGCCATCTTCAGCGCATCCTCGAACACCGAAAGTTGCGTGAGGCCCAGAGCGTCGATCTTGAGAAGGTTGAGATCTTCGGCGTCGTTCTTGTCGCACATGGTCGCATTGGTCCGGTGATCCACCGCAACATACTTCGCAATCGGCTCAGCCGCCACGACCACCCCAGCAGCGTGCTGGCTGTAGTGTCTTGGGTGACCTTCCATCCTTGTCGCAACGAGGATCTCAGGCCATTCGTCCAGCAGCTTCCGCCCAGCGTCCATCGTCCGAAGCGTGTCTTCAAGAGTGTCCAGCGCGCGGCTGTCGCCGCCGGATCGTTCGATCAGCGACTCAGCCACAGAATCACACTGCCAACGCGGAACGCGCAATGCTGCTCCGGCCTCCTGCAGCGCCGAACGCGCCTTGTACATCGTCACCGTGCCGAGACGCGCTGTGTGGTCAGCGCCGTAGGTGTCCTCGATGTAGGAGAACACACGGTGACGCTGCTGGTCCGAGAAGTCGATGTCGACGTCAGGCATGTCCGAGCGGTTGATGTCGATGAATCTCTCAAAGATGAGGCCGAACGGGATCGGATCAACGGTGGTGATCTCCAGCAGGTAGCAAACCAAAGAGCCGCAGGAAGAACCCCGCGCCGGTCCGACTGCCATCCGCTTGCGCGACCACTGACATATGTCAGCAACGAGGTAGAAATAGTCCTCGTAACCCTTGGCCTCGATCAGCTCAAGCTCTCGGTCCAGCCGCGCCTTGTAGACTGGGTCGTTGATGTCGCACCCGATGCGCTCTGCACCCTGCTCGCACATCACCCTCAGCGTCGCCGGACGAGGCGGGTGAACCAATTCGGCCTTCTTGAGCTGTGCACTCGATTGCGACCAGATCCAGTCGCGCGTTGCAAGTGCATCGAACCGCTCTTCAGATGTTAGGCCGGTACGATCTGTTGAGTTCATCCATTCGGAATTGTTCTGGATGTGTTGATCGTAGGTCTGAGTCTCAGCGCCCCGCCCGACGAGAACCTCGTAGAACCCTTGGTCGCCGTCCTTGACGAACCGATTGTCGCTGGTCGCAACGAACTTCATGCCAAGCTCTTTGGCCTTGCGGACGTGACCGCGCGACGAGGCCGGACCGAGACCGTAGAACAAATTGTCCTGCAGCCGGACCTTGTCAAGCTTGCAGCGGTGGCCAACAACCTTGAACACACCTTCCGCCGCCAGAGCGTCCTCGTAGGTTATGATTGGCTGGTATCGGAACTGCTCCGTGGCAAGCGTGATGAGCCGATTGAGAGGCTCGATCGTGTCAATCGCTATGAAGGTCCAGTAGTCGACTGTCGGCTTCTTCTCTTCGTAGCTCTCTGCAACCGCAAGCTCGATGCCGTAGACCGGCTTGATGCCGTTCTTGGTGCAAAGCTTAGACCACTTGTTGAAGCCAAAAGTGGATGCGCGGTCAGTTATCGGAGCGCATGAGAACTCACACTCCTTGATCCGCGCCATGACGTCTTCCAGAATTCCTGCAGCTGCTCGAAAGCTGTAGCCTGTACGTATTCTTGGCATCAGATGTCACCTCTCTGGCGTAGTTCGTTGAAGCAGCGAGTCAGAGCGTCCACATCAACTCGCGCGCGGTGAGCACCGGAGAATGGCTCCCCGAACAGCTCCTCGTGCAGAGCAGACAAACTCAGCCGGTGACCCTTGATCCATTCCGTTTCTTGCACAGTGCAGATGCGGATCGGAGGCCATTCTGGGTTGATGCCAAGCCGCTTGAACTCGGTGTTGACGACGAACCAATCATAGCTCAGGTTGTGCGCAACGACGCTGTCCGCGCGCTGGATCAGGCCGATGACCTTGTCCGCCCAATGGCCGAACTTTGGTTGGCCTTTCAGATCCTCGCGCTTGATGCCGGTGATCTTGGTTGTGATCGGCTCAATCTCAAATCCTGGGTGGCAGAGGAACTCAAGCTCCTCCACCTGCTGCCCATTCTCGTCTATGATCTGGCCATAGAACTCGATGATGTGGGGCTGTTGACTCTCGCGCAAAAGGCTGTTGGAGACGAGGTCAGTCGTTTCAGTGTCAAAGACCAAGGTGCGGTTCACGATCGCGGTCCTCTCTTGTGTTGATCTCGTAGTCTATGGAATTCAGCATCGCTGCATAGACCGCAAGATCCAGTTGGCTGTCGGCGTGTCCGCCGTTGTTCCAGTTCTGGACGTAGCGCGTCAGCTTCACGATCTCGAGCAGCAGGATGTGGAACCTGTTGTGGTCGTCTACCGTCTTGAGGGTGATGCCGTCTGGGAAGAGAGCGGACATGACCGCTCCCACCAACTTGTAGTTGTCGCCATATACCGCGTGCCGCTCCTCGAATGTTTTGGCAGCTGTCCGGAGGATGTCGTGGGCGCTGTTCATGCCTCGATCCTCCAGATGTATTTCAGGTCTGGTCCATAAGGCATGGAATAGATCTCGTAGTGGTAGGTCCGCTCCTTCTGGACTATGTAGGCATTGGTGTGCTTGTCGGTGTCCATGACCTGCACCAGCTTGCCAGCCTCCTTGACGTGGGCCGGAACCTCTTCACCCTTGTCCATGTGGAAGCCGACGTGGCTCAGGAAGGTCTCTCGTTCCATGAACTCAGGCTTGTCCATGTGCCAGTGGATGCCAGACTCATAGGTCAGGATCTCCAGCTCGATTCCGAGGTCGTAGTTGAACCGGAGATGGCCTTTCGAATAGCCCTCCTCCCAAGCGCCGCTCCAGCGCATCGTTCCGACCGAGCCTTGAGCTGTATCCTCGATCCATTCGGCGTCCAGCAGGCCCATTGCCTTCTTGATTTCGTTCGACTGCGCCTCTGTGTGGGCGTAATATGCAATTTGGTCAAGTTTCATGGTTATGCTCCGTATGGAATGATGCAACCAGCAAGGTATTTGTGGCGCTTGGGTTGGGAAAGAAGGAATGCGATAAATTCGGCGCAAGTGTCTGGGTCGGTCTCTTCACCGGCTGGCAATGATGCGAGCTGATAAGCCTGAGCCTCTTCCGGCGTCATGCCTCTCAATTCGCAGACCCGCTGGCCGATGTAGTCGGACATCTGGGTTCCAGACATCTTGTTGGGCGAGATGCCGAACACAGTGATGTCGTGCCGCTTCTTTAGCTCGCGGTTCATCTGCAGCGTCAGGATGTGCGCCGCGCCCTTGGAGGCGTTGTATGCTGCACTGTTTGTCATTGGCATGTGGCTCGCATTGGAGACGATGTTCACCACCGTCGCTGGTTTGGCGATTGAGCTCGAATTGAGAAGCTCCTTGACGACCAACCACATGGAACGCGCATTGGTGTTCATCAGCCTGTCCCACTGCTCGATCGGAGTGTCCTCGTGCCAGTCGATGAAATTGACTCCTGCACAGTTGATCACAACGTCGAACGTCCCAATTTCCAATTCAGAGGTCGCGCGCCTCACGCTTTCTTCGCTTGACACGTCAACGCCGGTGTCGAGGCTCCAGCCGGTCAAGGACCAGCTTGCGTCCTCCAGACGATTCCAAAGCGCCTTGCCGAGTCCAGACGTGTGTCCGGTTATTAGTGCTGTCTTCATTTCAATTTCTCCAAATCTTTTGTGTAGCAGAGCTTCGCGGAGCTGTCGCCGTCGAACAGGACGAACGCGCAAGGCGACTTTCCATTCGCCATCCGCTGGACCGTGCCGTGCTCAGGCGTTGCTCCTTGGTGAGAGGCGTAAGACACCCGCTGTCCAGACCAGTCTTCTCCGGTGATCTTTGATGGCTTGCGCATCAGTAACCCCCCAAGCGGACTTGCCAGCAGTTGAAGCCGTGCTCACGCCATGCCTCAACCATTTTGTCCCTGTCGTCCAAGATGAACGCGACGCGGTCTTGCGCGCGCATGTTGGTGGCAGGCATCGTTGCTCTGTGCCAGTCCTTCAGCAGCTCAGGCTTGACCTCGGTGTCGTGCCGAAAGTCGAACTCTGGCCGCATCAGAACGTGCTCCAGCGGGATCTTGTGTTGCCGCAACCAAGTGTCGGTGTGCTTGCGGTATTTTTCATTTCGGCCGGTGCAGCCGATTAGCTCGATGTCGTCATGCGATGACAACCAGCGGACCAGAGTTGCCGCGTCCTCGTGCGGCGGATCCTCCATGATGTGAGCGTGGAAGGCGTCCCAGTCTCTGTTGCGAGCGTGGTGGTCCCTCGCCCGTGAGTCGGACAACGTGCCGTCAATGTCGAAAACAACCGTCTTCATTCCTCACGCGCCCCCAGACCGCCTTGCTTTTCCCAAGCAGCAACCTTCTCCGGAGAGCCGAAACAATCCGAAGGAGCGTAGTTGTGGAAGAAGTTGGCATAGCCGAAAATGGCTCGCTGATTGGTTTCGTCGGCTGCTCTGCAGGCTCTGAACAGATCATTCTTGATCACCGCCCGCAAGAACGAGCCAGGAAGTATGCCCATACACACCCACAAGACGACGCCGTTCTGCATGTGTTGTGGGATGTGACGATCAAGGCCATTGGCCCATTCCTCGCTCGTGATGAGGCTGTAGGCCTCCGGAGACGGATGATCCTTGATAGCCTTGACGATCTCAGTCCTGTTCATTCCACCACCCCATCAAGACTTGCGTCCAGACCCTTCTCTTGTGCCAGCCATTGCGGGATCATGAACTCAGCCCATTCGACACCGTCCTTTTTGGCAAACAGACCTGTGCTGACCTGAGACTTCGGAAGCCACATCGCACCGTCGGTTTCGCGGTCTTTCGGCTCGCGCCCCACGAGATATGCCTTGGGCGTCTCGTGGAAAAGGACGAGGTTGTAGGCCTCTTTCTCGCTGTTGTCCTGTCTCATGCTGTCATCCTCATCTGGTCGATCAGCTTGATCAGGTCGATCTTACGCTTGTCGTCGATGGCACCTTGCATGGCCAGACCGATCAGCTCTTTCTCAAGCTCGCCAGCAGCCTTGTCGAATGTGCGCTCGAAGAACAGCCGCGCCCAAGGATGGACCCGCAACACCTCGGACTTCATTGCATCCATGACGTCGCGGTATTCGCCTTGCGTCCGCGTAGAGGCGCGCTTGCGAGCGGTGTCGGCCATGGTTCGGAGGTCGAACTTCGCAACGATGTTGGTGTGGATGTTCGTCGGCAAGACGCCGCGCGCATCCTCGATCTTTGCCCCCATCTTGATCAGGTCGTCGTAGGCCTTGGAGATGTCGATCATTGTGCTTTCGTAGCAGGCTGCAGCCTCGCCTTCCATGACGGTCGGACCCATTCCATAGGTCCAGCCGTTGACGTTGAGAACGCGCATCGTCTGTTGGGCGTAGGAGCCGGTCCGCGTCCGCACGAATTGGTGAGTGAATGCGCGGGTGACGTCATTGATCAGGAACTTGTATTCGACGAATTCCCAGCTGGACGGGATGGTGTTGGCCATGTACTCCAGCTCTTGGTCGATCTTTTCCTGTGGCCAAGCCGCGATGTCTTCCATCAGCCCAGCCTTCATCTCCAGCCGCGTATTCTTGGTGAACACCAGCAGGTTTGCCGCGTGGCGAGACGGGTCAGCAGACCCCGCGCCGGTGTAGTCGATCAGTTGAACCTTCATCGGTTTATCCCTTCAGTTTGTGGGCGTAGGATGCGCCCTTACGGTTGATCAGTTTTTGGATTACGCGGACATCATTGACCGCGTCGTCCAGCAGCATGCTAGGTCGCCAAGTGGCGAACCGACCCAGAGAGTATACGCCATGCACCTCGGAAGACCACATGATGAACTCTCGCCGGATGTCCTCGTCGATCGGGAGGATCTTGGCATACTTCTGCTGCTTGATTTCTGCGCTCAAGATGCGCTTTGGATCGATGCCCATCATAGAGCAGCAGTGCCTTGCGAGATCAAGCTCTTGACCCTTCAGACCGGCGTAAGCCGCCTTCTCATAACACTCGGCAATCAGCTGGTCGCCGGTGATTGAGATGCGAGACGCCGGAAAGTCTGGATTCGGAACGTAGAGCGAGCAATAGGCGTCCACACCATCAAGGGCCGCAGTGACGTTAGCCCCTTCACGAGACCGGAACTCAGGCCGCTCGCCTTCCCAACCAAGCTCGTTCATCAAGATTGGCATCGGGATGGTCGATATGACCTTGATGTCAGGATGCCGAGAAGCAGCATCCCAACAGCTGTATTTGACCCCAAAGCAGAACCGAGAAGGCTGAATGATCTCAGCCATCCGAGCGATCAAGTCCGGCGGAGCGATGAACCGGCGCGAGACCTTTCCATCTGCCGAAAGAACAGACCGCAGCGTTGCGGTGCCGTTTGTCTTGATCGAATACGCCATCGCGTCGGCAATCGGGTTGCGCCACTCGTGCAAAGCCTTGATCGCGTCCACCGGCTTGAACGGGATATTGAGCGTGTCCCCCACAACCGACGAGCGGAAGCGGAGAACAGCAGAGTGATTGTTTGGCAGACCTTCCGCCGCCTCGAACACAGCATCACAGTCGTTGCGCAGCATTGCCGCCGCCAACAACCCTGCCATGCCAGCTCCTACAACATGGACCTTCATGCGACCACCCTCAGCTCTTGAACGCGCGCAACCGGAAAGTTGCTGGCGATGTTGATGGAGTGGCGAGGGTCCATGCCCTTGCGGAGCGCCTGCATCTGAAGCTCACGGATGCGATCGTCCTCGGAAACCATTTCCTCCAAAGGCCAATCGCCCAAGCCGCTGGGCAATGGAAGCACCTGTGTGCCGCAGTTTTGACAACAGACCCGCTTCATTCTCTCGGCTCCTGCAGCTTGGCGACCTTGCCGACGAAGAGACCAAGAACCTCGGTGTCGATCGGATCTCCCTCCTTGATGCGCTGGCGAGCGAAAGACTGCAGCGTTGCGCTGTGGACACCGCTCTCAACATTCGGCGCGTAGCCGTCCGCTTCCAGTCGCCCAGCAACATGCAGCGCCTCGTTGTGCTGGCTCTTGCCGAATGCGACCTTGATCTCGGTCTTGATGAGACCAGACGCATCGTTTTGCTCAAGCCAATGAAGAGCCTTCTGACGCTTCTGCGGATCCTTCGGCAACGAACCAGAAACGAAGTCGTTAATCTTGACGGTCCAGCCACGGAACGAAAGCTGGTCCATCTGCAGCTGGTCCATGACGTCAGGAATCCGGCTGGACTTCATCGTGTGGAGGTTGGCTTTCGCAGCCTTGAGGTCCTCTTCCATTTGTGCAACCATCTGCTCAAGCGTGATCGCCTCTCCGAGCAAGGTGTGCAGAACTCCTAGGGTGTCGGGAGAGGCCGAAGCCTCTCCTCCCATATCAAACTCAGAGTTGTCCATCACATGGCCCCTTCTGAGCTGGAATCAGAGCCGCCGTCCATGCCGGAAACGTCCGCCCTGACTGCGCCCTTGATCAGCGACTCACGGAAGGCCACCGCCTCTTCCTTGAGAACCCGCCAGTCGATGCCGTGCTCTTCCAGATTGATCTCTGGCAAGGCCAAGCCGCGCTCTACCTTCCAACCGAACCAGTCGCCGTCGTTGTTGCTTTCAGCGGCTGTGGTCAGGTTGTAGGTGCGATAGAAGAATGGAGCGGTGAACTCCGATCCATCGCCGCGCTTGAGCTTCTCGCCCATGGCAAGAGTGTTCCAACGCCGAGCCTTCTTCAGCTGGGTCGAGGTCATCGGGATGAACGACATGCGACGACCAGCGGTCAGGTTCAGCCCGAAGAACTGGGCAGTCTCTGCGATGTAGTTGCCGTTGGGAAGGACCGGCTGGTTGCGGTCGTTGCGTGTCGTCTGGTCAAGAATGGAAGGGTCAGTGTGGACATTGACCAATCCCTTTCCTGAGTCGCGCGGTGCCCACTCAAGAAGATCCTTGCGGTAGTGAACCGGCAAGAACCAGATGCCATCGGCGAACAGCTCTCCGGTTCCAACGTCGGCAATGAGGCCCTGCTCAGCACCTTCGATGTATTCAGATTTACGCTTGTTCACCTGAGGGCTGAGCGCCTGAAGGATGCCAAGTCGCGGGACGAGCATGTCGTCAGCCTTGACTCCTTCCATACCAGCGCCAGCAAATTCCTCGAACCCGCTGGCATCCATAAGCGCATTGGTTTGCGCCTTCACAATAGCTTTAGCCATTTTCTCTCCATCACCTCGGTGCAACGGACCATCCGTGTGCTTGACTGCCGAGGTCGCAGTCCGGAGACTATGCCTGCAAATTCATCGGAGGAAAATACTTATTTTGATAGTTTTCTATCAGATCTCTGCAAGTCGTTGTTTTTGATGAGAAAGAAAATTTGAAGGCTGTCGTAATAACGCTTTTCTTTTCTGTCGTAATGAGGCATACTACTCTTGTACCGAGGGCGACCTCACCAAAATGGAGCCAGAACAATGCCAGCGATCAACCCACGCCTTTACAGCCGGACCAGCGAATACAAGGAAATGATGGTGGCCGCAAGCAAGAACAACGAGACCAACGACTGCGCCGTTCGCGCGATCTCGGTTGCGACCGACACTCCTTACGAGGCCGTTCTGGACCTGCTGGCTCGCATGGGACGCCTGAGCCGCAAGGGCACGCGGACCTCCGTCATCGAGCGCGCCGTGAAGTTGCTTGGTTACCGGATGGAGTTCGTTCCGGACAACCACTTCATCCGCCAGTATCCCAAGGCTCACCAGATCCTGAAAAGCGTCACCACCCACCACCCAGACCGTTTCAAGAAGGTCTGGGAAGATGGCAGCACCTACCTGATGTACACGACTGGTCACATCCTGTGCATCAAGGATGGCGTCAACCACGACTGGACACGTGGTCGCGCTTGCCGCTCGCAAGGGATTTACCGGATCGTCAAGGACAAAGTCGACCAGTACTGAGGTGGTGGGCTTCGGCCCCCATCCAAATTATTTTTGGCTCTGTTCATAAAAACACTTTTCTTTTCCATCAGGCTCAGGCATAAGACTTATATGAGCCGCGACGCTCGCCAACCTTAGGAGACGACGACATGACAACGATCGCAAAAGCCCGCAAAGCCGCCCGCGCCGCAAAGAAAGTTCTGAATCGCTCGATCAAGATTAAAAAGTGCGAAGGCATCAAAGGATTCACGATCTGCATCGGCCACACCGACAGAGACGACGAGCGTGCCTACACCGCCATAGCGAAGGCGATCGGCTACGAAAGCATGGGCTTCGGCAAGATCGAAGTTTGCGCTGATGCGACGGGCTGCGGCATCAGCACTGTCGAAGTGATCTGAAAGGCGAAACGCGGTCCGCCGCGTCTGGCTGGTTGGTTACCAGTCACTGATGAGCCAACCAAACATATGGGAGATACCACAATGGCACACGAAGTAGAAACGATGGCGTATGCGAATGCAGTTCCTTGGCACGGTCTGGGTGCTCGCGTTGACCAAGACGTCAGCGTTCAAGAGATGCTGGAGGCTGCTGGCCTCAATTGGGAGCTGAAGCAGGTTCCGTTGCAGGTTGCACCCAGCGACCGCACTCCGGAGGCCATGGTCGGTCTGCCGGTTCTGGAGCGTTCGGCATGGGTCCGCGACACCGACAACAAGGTGATGGCAGTGGCTGGCCCTTCTTGGCGTCCGCTGCAACCTGCCAAGACCATCGAGTTCATGCGCAACTACGTCGCATCCGGCAATGCGACCCTCGAGACCGCCGGTTCGCTGCGTGGTGGCAAGCTAGTCTGGGGTCTGGCCAAGCTCAACCACAACTTCGAGGTCCGCGCCGGTGACCACGTCAATGGTTATCTGCTGATCACCTCGCCCAACGAGGTCGGCAAGGCAATCACTGTCCGCACCACGACCGTCCGCGTGGTCTGTGCCAACACCATGGCGATGGCGATGGCCGGTGTAAACGGCGAGACTCACTACCGCCAAACGCACATGTCTGACTTCAACGAGGAAGCTGCCAAGGCTGTTGTCGGCAATGCCCACGAGCAGCTGGCTCAGGCAGAGCGCAATGCCAAGATCCTCGACAAGCTCAAGCTGTCGGCCTCGGATGCCATCACCAAGGTTCTCGCTCCGGTGTTCTTCCCATCGACCTTGAACGACAAGGAGCTGATGGAAGAGATCCAGACGCCGGAAGGCATGCCCAAGCGCCTGCTTGAGATCATGGCCTCTGTCGAAAGCTCTCCAGGCAATGCCGAGATCGCAGGAACCGGCTGGGCAGTTCTGAATGGAGTCACCCACTGGGCAGACCACGTTTACGGTCGGTCCGCCGCGTCTCGTATGGACCGTGCTTGGATGGGAGATAACGCTCGCCACAAGCTCGCTGTTGAGCAGAAGCTGCTAGAGCTGGCATCGTAAGTCACTGTTATTGGGCGGTTCTCCGGAGCCGCCCAAATTATTTTTGCATTTGCTCATAAAAACACTTTTCTTTTCTGTCCGAATGCCGCATAAGACCTCTATCGGGCCGCGAGGTCCACCAACACTGCTCTGGGGCTACCATGACTGCTCTGACCACTTACTCGATCCACGCTGCCTACGACCACTCGATCGTTGCGACCGCAAACCCTAGCAACCTGTCGGACATGATCCTCGGCCTCGTAGCGAGCGAAGCCAACCACGGTCGTCGGTTCTACGTCCACAATGGTTGCGGCGTAGTCGGCGCTTGCCTCGTCAAGCCGCACATCGCCCTCGAAGTTCTGCGCGACGACTACCGCAAGTTTGACGGCAAGGCTCGCGAGTTGCGGACCGCTGCAGATCTCGCAAACGACTGATCCCAATCGCCGGAGCTTCGGTTCCGGCCCCATCCTCGAAGGAGCCTGACATGGCATACCGTTTCCCCAAAGCTGGCACTGCTGCTGCCGACATGATCACCCCCCACACGCTGGAAGTGCTGGCCAGCGCAGACCGCATCCCGACGATGGCTGAGGCTCGGACGAGCGCGCGCAACTGGCTGAAAACCAGCCGGTCCGGCGCGACCGGCCTGTACCAGACCTGCATGCTGGCGAACGACGACATTGCGATCATCCTCTTCGGAAAGCGCACCATGCAGCGTGTGGTCTGGAACTTTGGGAGACCGGAATGATCCGGCCTCTTCTCGCAGCCGTGGTGATCAGCCTGTCCATTGGTTGGTTGGTCACCGAGATGTTCACCCAGATCGCCTACGTCAAGGTCCACCACCAGCAGCAGGAGATGCAGCCATGAGAGATCGCATCAAGGTTGATGTCAGCACGAGCTCGCCCATATTGTTTATGGAAGTTGATGTGGATGATTTCGGAAGGCTTTTTGCAGGAATGGCAGCAGATCAGCAAGTTGCCGTATTTGCCGCGATGGTTGAACACATGAGGCCGCACCCGATACAGTGGGATTACATCTCGATCGAACTCGAGATGCCTGAGAATCAGGATCTTTGCAGATCTCTTTTGCGGATATTTGAGGAGTCTGTCAAATGACCCCAGCAATGTGTCTCGCATTGGCGCTGTTCTTCGAGGCTCGCTCCGAGCCGGTCGAGGCTCAGATGGCCATCGCAGAAGTCATCATCAATCGCGCCGAGGACGGTCGCTGGCCAGACACAATCTGCGGAGTGGTCCGCCAAGGCGAGGAGCGTCGCCACAAGTGTCAATTCTCATTCATGTGCGATGGCAAGCCGGAGCGTCCGGACGACAACGTGATCGAGCAGCGCGCTTGGGACCATGCCCACGAGCTGGCAGACCAGATCCTTTCTGACCCGTCCATCCTTGCCGGAATGCCATCCGACCACTACGTTCGCACAGACGTGCAAAGGGTCTGGATGAATGACCTGTTCTACGTCGACACGATCGGCTCCCACATATTCCTGACGAGTAAAGAATGATGACCCGCATAAATGTGATACTGCCCAGCCAACTCACCAGTCCGCACCTCGTCGCCGAATATCGAGAGTTGCCGCGCGTATTCGGCCTTGCCAAGCGCGCTCACGAACGAGGATGGACGCCGGACAAGGCTCCGCAAAGCTACCTTCTCGGCACTGGCCACGTCACATTCTTCTACGACAAGCTGGCATGGTGCGCAAGGCGTCACGTAGAATTGGTCAGGGAAATGGAAACAAGAGGATACCTTCCACTGATGAGGGTCGATCCGCAAAGGCAACAGCTGACCAGCCCTGTTAGCCTGTGGGGGGATTGGACACCTACGCCGGACGCTGTAAGGCTGAATATGGCAAGGCTCCGAGAGCGTGATCCAGAAAATTACGCCTGATCTCAATAAAAACACTTTTCTTTCTGTGTCTGATCAGGCATAAGCTCTGTATCGGGCCGCGAGGCCCACCAACCCGAGGAGATACGACGATGAACTATCAAGCCAAAACTGCCCAAGCAACATTCGCAACCGAAGCCAAAGCTCGCGCATTTGCCAAGAAGGTCGGCGAGGGCGAAGTCGACGGATGCGTTTTCAAAGTTTGTCGGTCCATGACCTTTGGTTTCGTCACAACCGACATGTGCAATTGGGCCAAGAGCTGCGGCGCGGTCGAGACTTTCGAATTCTGAATTCAGAATTCAACCGCCGGAGCTGATTCTCCGGCAACCACCAAGGAGAGGAACACATCATGAACGCAATCAACACGACCATAACAATCGCAGAGCGCACAAGGCTGACCATAGGCGGGATCGACCGCCTGACAGGCATCATCATCGGGGAAACCAAGAGCCGGTCCTCCAGCAAGGAAGCGGCTGTCAAGTTCTTCGCTCGTGCCGCAAGCTCAAAAGGCATCGAGATTGAGCACCTCTCTGGCGTCATCTTTGCCGAAGATCAGGAAACTGCAGAAATGAACCTCAGCAGCGCAATGAATCCATCACCACCGGCTCTTGAGCCTGAGAGCGCAACCGGCTCCGGTCGCCGCTCTTGCTTCAAGAACCACCAACTCTGGGCAAAGGGCGACAATCCGCGCGCCAAAGAGACCCGCGCATGGCACTCGATGAACATCATCATCGACAATGCTGGGATCACGTTCGAGGAATTCAAGGCAAAAGGTGGCAATACGCGTGACCTTCTGCACGACTTCCGCCGCGACCGAATCACGATCAAGCCGGTAGAATGACCAACAAAGAGCTGGAGGCACCAGGTTCCAGTTATTCTGGGATTCCGGCTTCTAGCTCGTTTAATCCCCTATTCTTCTTCCTGTCTTTAAGAGAGAGGAGGAGGAGAATTAAATAGAGAGAGTTTGGGAAACCGGCGAAAAAATGGAACTTGGAGCCTAGGAGGCAAAGATGAGAATCACCAAGAAGAAAGAGCGTGCCACCGTGCACACCAGAGCCACACCGAAGATGCTTGCTGTGTTGCCGATGATTGAGGGTCAGAGGACTTGGCTCACCGGCGGAGGCCTTTCGATTGCTGCGACGCAACACAACTTCTCGATCTTGCGGGAGGCATTCGGAACTATCGAGATTGAGGGTGGTGAGACCAAGGAGGTGTTAGACACCTTCGACCAGCCCAGCGAATATTCATTTAAGACCAAGCCATATCCGCACCAGATCGAGGCTCTGAAGCGGATGGAGGAAAGGGCCGCGTTCGCGCTATTCATGGAACAAGGAACCGGCAAGACCAAGGTCGCGATCGACCGAGCCGGTGATCTTTGGTCCCGAGGTCTTATCACTGGCGTTCTGGTCGTCGCAAAGAAAGGCGTCCACCGGCAATGGATCGAGAGTGAGGTTCCGGCACACTTCGGAGGCGAATGGCATGGAGAGTTCTGGCCATGCCGCAAGATGCGCCTTCCAGACAGCGTCCGGACCGTTGGAGCGTTGAAGTTCTTCTCGATCAACTTCGACGGTGCCAAGACGCCCAAGGGCAAGGAGGCTTGTCTGGAGTTCGTCTACCACCACAAGGGTCGCGTTCTGATCGTCGCCGACGAGACGCAAGAGATAAAGAGCCACCGCTCGCATCGCCACAAGGCTCTTGAAGAGATCAAGAAGGCTTCCTGCTCGCCATACCGCTTGGCGCTGACTGGAACTCCGATAGCCAAAGACCTTACAGACGAATGGTCGCAGCTGCGCTGGGTCAATGAGGACATCCTCGGCATCCGCTACATCAGCGCCTTCCGCAACGAGTATTGTATAATGGGTGGCTTCGAAGGGCGGGTTGTAATCGGACACCGCAATGTCGAGCGGTTCAAGGAGAAGGTTGATCCGCACAGCTTCAGAGCGACTAAGGACCAGCTCGGGATCCTGCCCAAAGGCTACAAGCGATGGACCTTCGACCTGCACCCAAAGCAGAAGGAGGCCATCAAGAACATCCGCAAGGAGCTTGAGCACCAGATTGACACTGGCGAGATTATTTCCGCCGCCAATGCTGCTGTGGCGATGACCAAGATCCAGCAGGCTTCAAATGGCTTCATGATCGACGAGGATGGCGAGGTGCACACGCTCCTCCCGCCCGACAAGAACCCGCGCCTGTTGGCGTTGATGGAATATCTCGAGGCCTACCAAGGCAAGACAATCATCTGGGCAAGGTTCCGGCGGGACATCGCAATGATCGCCAACGCGCTGGACGAGGCTGGGATCACGTTCGTCGAATACCATGGCGGGACCAGCGACAACGAACGTGCCGAAGGCGTCAAGAGCTTCTTGGACCTTGGTGGTGCGCGTGTGTTCTTGTCCAATCCGCAAGCAGGCGGAACCGGCCTGAACCTGCAAGGCCTCTGCTCTCAGGCCATCTACTATTCCAACAGCTACAACGCTGTGGATCGCTGGCAAAGCGAGGACCGCATCCATCGGATCGGAACTACCGGTTCGGTCGTGTACACCGACCTTGTCGCAAAGGGATCGATAGACGCCGCAATACTGACCAACCTCAGCCGCAAGAAAGGCATTAGTGAGCTGGCCTTGGGCGACATAAAGAAAATGCTGGAGGAGATGTGATGAACCTATCACCGATGGAGAAGGCAATTTACGATGCGATGTTGATGGACAGATCTAAGCTCTGGACGATCGATGAAATAGCATCCGTGGCCTACAAACAAAAAGAGCGCCCTGTACACTGGTACGGTACGCTCGCAGCCATCATGAGGATCTTGATTCTCAAGTCTCGACTGTTGCAGGTCAAGATCGTCAGGACCAGCCAGCTAGGCAGAGGAGGCAAGGCGGAATACGCTTGCGAAACTGGCCTCGGAGTCGAGAATGTCTGACCTTCCGGAGAAGCCTATAGGGAATTCTATTTCCGCCAACGAGCGGCTGGCAGGCTGGTTGCAGGGGTTGGCATTCGAGCTTATTGCTAACGGTTCCTCAGGGATGGCCAAGACTGTGGCTCTTGCCCAGCTCCGCGCCACAGGGATCGAACCGACGGAAGATCAGCTCAAGCAAGTCGAGCTTGAAATGAGGAAGAAGGGCGAAGAGTTCGCAAAAACAATAATGGAGATTCAAGATGACGACCAATTCCAATCCGATGACAGACAACAAGGCGACAGCAGAGCAGGCAATCAGGAGGATCATCCACATCTGCGAGGCGAGGAAGACCATCGGAATCGCGAGGAATGATCACGGCTCTGCGCAACACAACGAAGAGATCAATTGCCTAGCCGAAATTGCTCTGAGAGGCCTATTGGCATAGTCCGGCGCGGATCTCGTTGTGGGCTATGACTGACCTGAGAAGCTGCTCGTCGTGCGCGAGCAGCCACTCGACCGTCTGGTCTGAGTCGATGTAGATCGTCCGCGTCCAGTCGCAATCAGTCGTCAGCCTTGTTCCGCACCCAGCGAGAAGCGCGCTCCCGCAAAGCAGCATCGCCAAGGTTGTCAATTTCTTCACGCACACCATTCGACCTCCGCATCCTTTGGTTCGAGGCTCTTGCAGCCTCCGCAGCAATGCGCTCTTCTGCAATTCGCATCCAGTGGAACCGGAGACCGAGGAGGCCTAGCGCAACGCCAAGAAGGATCAGGGCATAGATCCTAAGCTTATTCATCATCGTCCAGAACTCCTCGGCCTCTTCGATTTGCTTATCGGCGCTGAGCAGGCTGAGATACACCAACCCGACATCGATCAATTTAGCGCGCCCCAGCCATGAAGTCTTTCAGTCGATTGCGGAAGAACCACAACCCGAAAGCAACAAGCAAGAAACCTCCGACCAGCGCGATGATCTGAGCTTGGCCGTCCAGAGCTGCAACAGCAGTTCCGATGCCAGTCGCGCCAGTCAGTATCTGGGTGGTAGATGCTTGGGCTGTCTTGGTCGCCGCAACTGATTGACGTGCGCCCTTTGCGCGTCGGATCGCCAAGAGGCGCGATGCAGGATAGGGTGCGATGCTGACCTTGTTGCCTTGGTTGCCGCCAAGGACCATGACCATCCCGTTCTCGACACCGGCGAAGAATCCGACATGACCGTGAGCTGGATTTGGAGGGCGCTTAAAAACAACCACATCGCCGTGTTGTGCTTCGGCAAGGCTTGCGACAGGATCTCCCCAATTGGCGTAGGACCGAGCGTTGAGCTTACCAGTGTGAGGAAGGCCGAGTTGGGCAAGGACGGCCCCAACGAAGGATGCGCACCAAGGCGTCTCGTCGTCCTTGACCCATCCGTGCCCGACAGCCTTCGCGAAGCCGACGACAGTTTCGTTTTGGCGAGCGCCTGGATATTCCTTGAGCCCAAGATAGCCTTCTGCTGCGCTGAAAATTGCTTCATTCATTTCATCCACCATTCTGTTTAAAAGTGTACGTTATGCCAGCCGCCAGAACGATCCAGAAGATGCGCTCTGCGAAGCGCAAGGTCTGTCCATTGTTCCCTGAGTTCTGCTCGACAGCCGCGAGGCGCTCCTCGTGTTTCTTATTCGTCTCGTCGAAGTTGTCGATCCGCTTGAAGACTGTCACGAGACGCTCTTCTACACGAGCAAGCACCACGATAGCCTTGCGAATTTCCTTGAGTTCGGTCTCTATGCTCGCTAATCTCGTGTCGTCAGACATGACGGCTCCTCTCGCTAATTTCGTCCATCATCCTAAGAAGAGCTGCGAAGCAATCGCGCGATTCCTGTACGATGTCTGTGCGGCTGCGGTACACCACAAGCTCCTGTAGTGCCAGTTTCCTGTCATCCCACAAGAGATGTTCCGTAGGGTATCCTTCAAGGCGGCGACGCATTATCTCCCCGCCCATCAGATGCGCCCCTGTGAGAACATACGCGGCCCCACAAAGCGCCTCACTGGTAGTCAGTTGTGCTGCGTAGGTGGTAGCGGCCCCGCTGCATCCAAACTGAGCACCAGCGACCCGCATATCCGACGCCAGCCGCTCAACACGGTGTAGGGCGGGAGGTAAGTGTGCGTCCAGCACCGAGTGTATCGTATGCAGACCACTCAACCATTCTCCGTACCACTCCATCGGTGGCTTGCCGGATGCCATGGCTGCTCCGACAGGATGCGCCTCACACGCGTGGTGCAGGTCGCGGGTGGCTTCCCAAAGTGGTCTCATTGCAGCACCTCGAATTCTTCACGCTGGTTCGCGACGTAGTGCAGGGAAACTACGAGTTCGTCACCGGAGTTCACGCGAACGTAAAGTATGTCTTGACTCTTCAAGACGGACTTCCCGACCGGAAGATGGAACATCGTTTCAGCAGAAACTTCGAGGCTGTCGACAAGAATCACTTCCTCACTGTCGTCGAAGTTCAGCACCTTGATCGAGACGTTCGCGTTACCTCCAGCAAATGACATCGCTGTCGTGATGTAGCGAGACTCAACTTCACGAACGTTCTGTGGATCGATCTTGTCTTCCACCAGATAAGTCGGAGGCTGGGTAACGTAAGTCCATCCGCCCAAGACCTTGGCTGATGTTGAGCGGTAGACCCGCTCGAAGAGATTGAGCGGAGGTCTATTTGTTCTAATTTCCCTGCGGAACAAGTCTGACCCGAACATCGCGTGTCCAGATGATAGCATGGTCCCGTCGGAGTAGATTATCTTGCGGATCGAGCCTTGGCCAGACATTCTCGCCCCTGCCGCTGACAGATACCCGTCTGCTCTGTTCACGACCAAGAACTGTGCGAGGCCATCAATCTGTTGACCTGCGGCTTCTAGAGATCCGTCCCCGTAGACCACGTTCGGCGATGCTGTCAGCCCCTGAAAGCCGTGACCGGCCGACACGAGTGTCCCGTCAGCGTAGATGACAAGCTGTTCCGCCGGACTAGGCGCTCCGAGAGGCGCATCTGCAATAGGGCTGAAACCAAGCATCGTCTACTCCTCAGGCTGGCCGTTTGTGATCTTCAGGTGTGGCATATAAGCCTCCGTTATGCAGTGGAGTATTGGTACAGTTTGTTCGTGGCGTCTCCAATAACGTACATTTTTGTGCCATCGGGTTTGAAACTGACGCCTTTTATAAATGTGTCTTGGCCCGCCACGCTGAACCTCTGCACATATGTTGCACTCGAAACGTCCCAAGGACTGCCGAGAGCGTACTCACCGATAGAGTCACTCCCGTCGCTGACCACATACATGGCCGTTCCGTCCGGCTTGAAAAATATCCCGTCCGCAGTTGGTGAGTTTGCACCAACGCTAACATTCTGGAAAAATACAGCCGTAGAGACATTCCACGGAGTACTTAAATTGTACTCATGCACTCGGTCATTCAGCCAGCCACACATGTACATTTTTGTACCATCAGGCTTGAAGAAAAGACCTGTTGGAACTGGTTCTTGACTTCCGACATATATGCTTGTTTGAACGCCCCAGAAAGGCATGTTCCACGCATCGGAAGTCGAGTTGTACTGCCAAACACGGTCGGAACCTCCGCCCGTGACATACATCACCAAACCATCAGGTTTGAAGAATACCGCAGCAGGATTGTTTTCTTGGGCTGCGGTCGAAAAAGAACCAGATGCGAGAGCGGTTGATAAGTCCCACGGCGTACTCAAAACGTACCTGTAAATCCGGTCTGTGTTGTTCCCTGCGATAAACATCATCGTGCCGTCGGGCCTAAAAAACAGCCCGTTTGGT
>Ga0208303_1000041_pt1 | contig 48344 bp, 69 predicted proteins | sample CB_VirMetaG_2_FD_184537 | JGI IMG/M metagenome (GOLD analysis project Ga0208303, IMG submission 184537) | Freshwater to marine saline gradient viral communities from Chesapeake Bay - CB_1504_2 Viral MetaG (SPAdes) (version 4) | ecosystem: Environmental > Aquatic > Marine > Coastal | place: USA... | reverse complement strand
TCCGGCTTCGCCAAGGTTGCCTAAGAACGTGTTTGCCGAGCCGCGGGTCGCGTCTGCAATAGTTCCTTCTAAAGTTGCCGCATCTACACCACCTGCCGGTACTTCGGGCTTGGGGACGTAAGCATCTCCCATAGCATCTTGTATTATAGAATCTGTTGGAAGTGGTGTTGCATAAGCATCTCCCATAGCCGCTTGTACGTCAAGACTTCCGGTATTAACGCCTTGAGTAAGGTTCGATCCAACGGGTGCCGCCGCAGGATTAGCGGCGGTAGGGAAGCCTATTGATCCGTCTGCTAAAGTAGTTGACCCAAGATCAAGACTTGCGGCGTTCGCCGCAGGATCAAGACTAAGGCCTGCCCCCGAAGTTGCCGCATCTACGCCACCCGAAGCCGTAGCATCCGCTACCGCATCTATCTGTGCCGTGGTCTGGCTCAAATCTGAAACAGGTGCTGGGACAGGTGCTTTAAATGCTCCTGTAAAGCCTTCGCCAAACGTGCCACCCGAAATCTTAGATTGGGCACCTTTAAAAGCGCCTGCTGAAACGCCTGCAATAGCGGCAGATTTTAAAGCGTCTCCAATGTTTCCGCCTTGTATTAAGGTACCTACACCTGATCCGAGGGCCGTAGCATACGCCGCGCCAACCCCAGTAATACCCAGAGCAGGAAGCATGTAAGGCATTGCAACCGCCAGTATGACCGGAGCAAACTTCTTCAGTACTTTACCAACTTTCTTAACGGCCTTCTTAATCCCCTTCCATAACTTGGAAAAGAAACCAAACTCTCTCAAGCCTGTTTCAGGGTTAAAGCTGTTCTCAGAGTTACCTACAACATATCGTTCGGGGTCTTCAATACCCGCTTCACGCAGGTGCTGGAAAATAGATTCTTTTAGTTCGGGACTTTGCTCAATTAAGCGGCGGGGAACAACAAGCTCACCTGTCTCAACGTGAACTACTTTATCATCACCAAAACGACCGTATGCGGCCATTTTGTTAGCAATATTTTCAAAGTTAGCTAGGCCTTGATCACCAAATTCTTGGCGCGCATTTTGCCTTTCAAGAGTAGAAAAGTCCTCGTCAGACATGATGAAGTCACCAATGCCTCCTACCGGTACCTGTTCTACGTCTAGCTGTTCTGCTTGTTGTGTCATTATCCCGCTCCACTTGACAATGATATGCGTTAAGGCTTACATCATTGTACTGAGTTTATTGGTTATCGTCTATCCTGTGGTAACTGTCACAGACCCCACTGCACTGGTACCAACTGAACCGCGAGCATGTGGTGTGTTAACTTCCGTAATCTTCAAAAAACCGTTCTGTTTAAATACAGCACCTGTTTCTAGGCCACTGTCGTCATCTTGTAGTTCTGTTAAAACCAGAGTAGTTGCTCTCCAAATACCCGGATTGTTTATTTGTTGCAAAAATACCGAGAAAGACCGTACAACTTCGGACATAAACCGACGATTATACGTCTCAGGGGCATTAGGAAACTGCGGTGGAACAAGCCCGCGAGACATTATTGCCGCCCATCTTGGCGGATATCTACCCGGGGAGTGCCTAACCTCCAGCTAGTGCCTGTAGTAGTGGACTGAACCTTCAAAGCAAAGGATCGGCCCCTTAGTCTCAAATTTACTTGGTCCGTGAACTGTTCAACAGGTGCCGTAGCTGTTCTGGTCACCGCACTTGTATTGCTCTGTAAGTAGTTACCGCCCGGAAAGTTACGTGCCTGAAAGATAAAGTTTGCACTGGGCGAATCGCTAGTGGAGCCGTCAAAAGTTAGGTCTGGCAGTACTTTTCGCATAAATACAAAGCGGTCACCTTCACCAATAGATACCTGACTACTCTCAATATAAGCTGTTATTGCTGAAGCAGGGCTTGTACTGCCATCGTCATAGCCGATTTCTTGCAGGTACAAGTAGCCGTCCTCCCCCGCAGAGATAGGATCGTCATTAACGCCACGGTCTAACCAAGCGTTTCGAGCTAAAGCACCGTAGTACCAAACCTGCTCGGCGTAGTTGTAAACAACGTAGCGATCATTGTCAGAACTGCTTGCAGACGGGTAAAACCACCAGATTTCTGAGAAGCTAGAGTTAACACCCGCTACTATCTTAGACCTTTGAGAAAGGTTTATATCGTTGAAAACAAAGCTTTTTACAGAACAAGGCAGCTTCTGAACTTGACCAGTGAAAGCATAAAACTCCTCTAAACCCATCCAAAACACGTTGTCATCAACGGCTACTGCGGACAAAGGCGACATAATCGTGATGTTATCGGCTAGTTGCGATATACCAAAAGTAAACGGAGGACCCACAAACTGCATGGCGTGTAGGGAAGTATCTGTCAGAATCAGTATCTGTTGGCGCGTCTCGACTGCGGATACAATTTCAGACCCAGAACCAATCCGTAAGTCACCGGCTGTGTTTGTAACCTGAGACTCCCAAGTAAACGGGTCGCCTTGTGCAGAAAATCTAACTAACAAGGGGTCTTGTGTGCCAACAGCATCCTGTGCATCACAACCAAATACCACTACGTGCTTGTCACGGTCAGAAACCAGAACCTGTTTAGCAATGGTAGGTGTTGTTGTATCAGTAGTGAGAGTACTTAATCCAACTGCACGTTCCGTGGGCCCCGCTGACTTGTCCCAGTAGAATATACCAGCATCCCGGGCATTAATTAATAGGTCTTCACCAAAGTTGTCGTGTGACCAAGTTCTTAGCTCCGCACCAGCAACTAAGGTAGATGAGCCCGAGTTCCACGTGCCGCGGCTCCATGTACCTGCGCCCCAACCCGTACCAATTACAGTGGTATCTAGCCCCGTGTTTACTTGATATTTAGCTCGGCCACTGCTACCACCGTTTCCGGAGTCTGAGCCACTAGCATTTACAGCGGTTGCGACAATAGCACCATCTACTGTCACCGAATCAATAGTAGAAACAGTTCTAGCAGAAATAGTGTACGAGTTAGAGTTTATAACAGAAATTATTTGATATTCTTGGTTTAAAATAGCCGCCGTTATATTGCCACCAAGACTTGCGGCACCGTCAAAGGTAACAAAGTCGTTGACCAAAGCACCGTGGGCAGTCTCTGAAACAGTTAGGATAGGAGAGCCGTTGGCCGCGGCAAACGTAACGTCGCCCGCGGCAGTAGTTAACCGAAGCGGCGTTATGTCCGTGTAGCCACCGCCTTCTTCAATATAGTATTTAAGATGCGTTCCAACGCCTATGTAGCGTGAGCCGTCTAAAGCGATAAAAGGATGTAAGGTTCGAGCGGACCCTAAGTAGCTTTTAATACCTTTCTTTTGCCATCCACCAATTTTTTCCGGTGTCCCAAAACGAAACCGGATTTTGTCACAGTCAAACCAACCTCCTTCGTTTGTATACGAAGTAGTTTCACGGTTAACACCGGGTCTAAACTGTAACTTGGTAAGCGGCATATCATTTACTCAGTGGGTTTGCGTTGCAGAAGATTAAGTATGGCCTTAGTATCAGACCTTACCTCTGACAAGTCCTGAACGGCGTTATCAATCTGAATCTCAGTACGAGTCATCTGTTGCTGTAGCTCAGAAACGTCTTCTTCGATCTCCTCAACCTGCTCTGCCACCTCTTCAATATCCTCCGCATTCTCAGACGCAGAAGCTTCGAGGCTGGCATAGCTAAAGATAGCGCCTGTAGCAACAACTACAACAGGCAGTAAACTTAACAAATTATGTGTCTTAATTTCCATTGACTACACCTACAGTTTAAGCTCAGTTAATGCCTGATTGTCCCCTAAGATTCCGATTGGAAAAGTATTAAAGGACAAGCTATACCTTGTTTTTCCTTTGACGGGATTTACCCAATGCACTAAATCTGACGGAAATAAAATTAAAGTACCTTGTCTAGCGGACAACCACCAAGATTCAGAGTTAAAAGGCGTATGATCTTCTGATGGAATTGTTATTTTATATGAACCACCCCGTTCAAAAAAAATCTTATCATCCTCATTACCTTGAAAATAATAAACCCCCGAAACCAAACTGTTAGGGTGCGAGTGTTTATGGTGAAATCCTTCTGCGGTCGTTTTGTTTACCCATGATTGAGTAATCTTTAAACTTACCTCATTCTTTGGTCTGTATGTATCTGCAAAATAATTTCCCACTGCTTTTTCAATCCAATGCCTTAGACCACTTACCTCGGCATTATTTAAAACATAGGTATCCTCAGATGTTTGATTACCAGTGTTGGCTCTATACTTCCCGCCAGTTAAAAATGCCAACTCCTTTTTAGTTTCTTTATTATTATTTTTAATTACAGAAACATGAGTGGGGAACAATGGAAATGTTTCAATTGCGTTGGGTGCGTCTTCTTTTTTAATTGGGTGAACAACGCCTGACATTATACTTCTACCCAAGACGTTGTGTCTTCGTCCCAGATGTAAATCTCACCGTCATCTGGGTAGGCTGTTGGAGCCTCCCAAATACAACTATCATTGTTCAGTGTCCAGCTTGCGTATGGCTGTGGCGCGTAGAAGGCATCACGTTCTGCGTCATATGTGTCGCCTATACCAGCAAAGTTCTTGCGTAACGCAACACCGCCGTCTGCAACAGGTTGTAGGATAGTTTCGGTAGTTTGGTTCAGGTCTTTATCTACTCTTACAGTAGACACTTCTTCGTAACCGTAATGAAGGCCTCCCCATGTGTTAAAAGAAGTCTGCACCCATGTGCCATCAAGACCATCAACAAAATCTTGTTCGGCAGTGATTACTTGCTCCACTGTACCATCTACTACTTTTGCAAAATGACTCATGTTATAAAGTTCCCTGAAGACGTTATTCTATGATATGTGTAGCCCCCATCAGAAGACACTGTCCCGCCCGTTGCTCTTTGTTCGCCTAAGTAACGCAAAATTACAACACCAGACCCGCCAGCCGCTCCGACATTGCCGGGCGAGCCGTGAGGATGCCCAGCACCTCCACCAGAACCCGTATTAGCAGAGGCCGCTGTAGCGGCTTGATTCACGACAGGACTAGCTCTAGCCGCACCGTAGGAGGTACTTGTCTGATTGTACCAAGCCCCAAGACCTCTACCGTATGACGCGCTGTCTCCGGGTCCCATAGAATAATACACGCTAGTGCCAAAGCCAGCAGAAGACCCGCCAGCCGCCAAACCAAATCCAAGGGAGGACGGCCCGAAAAATTTTCCGTTTCCAGCACCATTAGACCAGCCTGCAATGCCTATTGAGCTTGAGCCATAGTCGTAGTTGCCTCCACCAACAAGTCCTGCGCTACTACTACCGCCTCCGGCACCGCCCATGTTAACCCAATATGGAAAACTACCGCCTGTTCCCGGCGACCCAGCATTCGCATACGCAGTACCGCCAGACCCGCCAGATGTGTTAGCAGAACCGCCCGAGATCTGGTAATATCTGGAACCGCCACCGCCTGAGCCGCCACTGCCACCGCTACCTGAAGAGCCCACGCCTCGCCCACCACCAATAGATTTTACTGTTGTTAAGCCTGTACCAGAAAACTGCGAATAACCGCCTTGCGCATTGGAACTGCCACCGGCACCGCCAGCACCAATTGTCGCCGTCCATGTTAGTCCTGATGGAACATCGGAAACCGTTAGCTCTCTGTAAGTACCTGCACCGCCTCCGCCACCACCGCTGTTACCGCCACCACCGCCGCCGCCCACCACAACTAATTCAATAGTATATGGAGGCAGTCCTCTGGATGGAAAAGAGCCAAAGCCGTTTACGTTAAATCCAAAACCTGTCATCAGTTACTCCTTATGCGTCATTTGCCGCGTCAGTGGTAAAGAACAGCTTAATGCCGAGCAAGCGAGCCGCGCCTGTCTGAGAGTCTGCCGAAACATCTCTAGCAATCTGGAATATGGTCAACGTATCAGCCGCCGCACCAGCAATGGTTACCGCTCCGCTTACTGCCGCTACATCTATGTCGTTAGACGTTCCAGAGTGCGCTTTAGCTGTTGCCACTACCTGAGTGCCAAAGGCGGTGTTTAGGTCTGCACTATCCGCAAAACTTCTGCCTGCCAAGCCCCAAGCTACCGTACCAGTGTTGGTTCCTGTGACAGTAAAGAAGGCTTGGAAAGTAACAGTACCCTCGTTCCAAGACTTAGGAAAGATAACCTGAAACTGAGCAAAATCATCTGCGCCTGCCGCAAAGTCTAGGCACTTTAGTTCTGGGCCATTAGAAAGCTCAACCTGCTCTAAGTCTGCACAGCCGTTAGTTGTCTCTGGGTACATTGCAGCCGCTGGGACATAGATAGTTTCAAGACCTGCAACTTTAACTGCCGCGCCTGAGTCAGTGATTGACCCGCCAACCGCTAAGTCACCAACAACAGATACGTTGGTGGTTCCAGTTGGTACGGTCAATGCCGCCGCGTCAGCGTCATTCTTAATGGTGACATCGGACGTTGATCCTTGCCCTGTAAGAATTAAGCCTTCCGCAGCAGTGTAACCAAGCGCCGCGTCATCACCCGCCGCTGTGTCTCCCGTAATGTCGGGGGAGTTTAGTACCGGAGTTGTTAGCGTCTTGTTGGTAAGGGTCTGTGTCGCCGCAATACCCGCCAGAGTATCCGTAGATGCTGGTAGAGTAAGTGTTACATTTCCTGAGAACGAAGAGTGCGCTGGAGCCTGAAGCTGTGCATAATGTGCGTTGCTTGACTCGCAATAGAACTTAATTGTGGACTGCGTACCGCCATTCTTTAGGGCTATATCTCCCTGAGATATGACCACACCGTTGGTTGAACCTCCCGCTACACCCAAAGTACCTGCAAGAGTTGTGTTTACCGTTCCGGTTGGAATCTGTAAAACAGCGGCATCCGCATCGTTTTTGATGGTTACATCATTCGTAGAGCCTTGTCCGGTTAGAATAAGACCTTCTGCTGCGGTATAACCCATTGCCGCGTTATCGCCAGCGGAGGTGTCTCCGGTAGCTTCGACAGTTGACCCTGTAATTACTCCAGAGGCCGTAACGGTTGTACCGTTTAAAGTTGTCGCAGTAAGCGCAGTAACAGCTAAGTCAGCGTTTACGTCTGTAACAGTTGCTCCGGAGCCGCCACCATTAAATTTAAGTACGTAGTCTTTTCCAGCTAACAGTTCAAAATCGTTGCTGGCGTTATACGTGCCTTGAAACATAAGAATAGAGCGCGAACCCGAAAGACTGTTACGAAAGTGAACTACCTTTTCCGCATCATTTGGAGTTAAAGAAACGTAGACCGTTCCTCCAATGTCTCCGCTATCAATAAACTCAATGTATTTGTTACGTCCATTAGAAACAGCACCGTCTGTAATAGGTAAAGAGTTTGGGGAACCTGTTGAACCTGTAGCAGACAATGTAACCGAAATAATTCCGTCAACCGCTTGATCGACCATGTCCATATTGGTGTTTACAGTGTTTCCCCAAGTACCAGACTGTTCCCCCGTACCGGGCTTTTCAAGCCCTAAAAAAGTTGTATATGTACTAGCCATTTTGATTCATCCTCAAGCTGATTTAGCTAAAATTATTTAATTTACTACCATTTCTGTCCAAGTTGCTGTTTCGCCGGGAACTACACGGCCCCATACCAACACACTACCTAACGCAGATGTGGCTTCAATTCCCGTCACATCTGTTGATACCCCCGTGCCTGTCGATACTGTTACACCACTTATTCCCGTTGTTGCAACTTGTCCTACCGGCGCGGCCTGTATCTCAAAGATTATTGTGACACCGCTAACTGCGCCATTAGCACTAAAAGCCGTGTCTGTTGCCTGTTCACCCCAAGAACCAGAGTTCCAGCTTTGAATAGATGAGTTCCACCCACTAAAGGCTACGGTACTATCTAGTGTATTAGCACCGTAACTAAACTGGCTCCAAGCATTTTGCGACCAAGCCATTACGCAATTCGTATGATAGCGTTACTAGCGTCAGCCGCTGGCATCACGATCACAAAGTCTCCAGAAGATGACGATTTATCGGCTCCAAAATCTAGGACAAGTACGGACTTATCGCCTTGCGTATCATTATAAATCAAAGCCCCTCTAGCCGTAATCGTGCTACTGGTAAACGTAACGTCCGAAAAATCACAGAAAGCGGTGGTTCCTGAACTGGTAGGAGTTACGCTAGTTAGCGCCGTTCCGCCCGTGGTGTATCCATTGCCGTTAGCGACTTCGTTTGAAGTGGTATAAGCCGTTGTGGCCGCGTTCAAAGTGGCGCTGTTTGTGTACATAGCCAGTTTAAAAGCATTTCCGCTACTGTTAGTAAAGTTATGAGTACCCGTTAAAAGCTCTGTTTTAAAGCTTGTACACATAAAGTTTCCGTTAAAAGCCATTATAATCTCCTGATTAATTCAGCAAGTTGCGGTTGTCCCGCGTTGTTTAGTTCGTTAAAAACGGTTGTTCTGTCGCTTTTAACCGCTTCTCGCAAATAAAAAGTGACCACTGCCTTTACTTGATCTCTAAATGCCAAAGCCTGCCCCTTAATAGCTGGTGGAGCGTCATCTGAGATGTTAATAATGTGATTTACACATCTTTCAGCAATTTCTTCCGGGGTAAAACCTCGGTTAGACGACGTTTGTACCGTAATACCAAAGTCTTCGCTCATAACCACAGGGTTTGTAATCATTGCTTCGCCCTTATAACCATTCCAGTTCTGTACTCGTCAGTAACTTCTTTAGCTTCACCAAACATCTTCAGCGAAGTTAACGCCTCGGTAAATCTTTTCTGGTATTCTTGCGCCATATCTGCTTCACCTTTCATATAAGTATAGCATTCTACTAAACTTCCATATAGTAAGGCTACTTCTGCATTAATGCTCAACCATGTAGTTCCGGAGTCCGCGCCAGCCGTTAAACTTTCTGGTCTGTAGAAGTAATGAAGCTCTACAAAATAACTCTGGTCTGGAGTAGGGCCAACAATAAAGTTGGTAACGTCAAACATTGCATAACACTTAGGTGCGCCCGTGTCTGTAAGAGTAGGGTTATAAGCTTGAATGAAGTCTACGTCACGATAATCTAGGAAACTTTTCTCGGTGGTATCCGAAAAAGAACCATCTGCAAGTGGCGGTTGTATTGAAAAAGAGAACGGTGCTAAAAAATCCGTAGGTAAGTTAATGTACGGATTTCCTTGCGTTAAAGCCGCCTGCGCGTTTTTTCGGAACAAAGACAACTGAACATTCTTTAGAATCCGCTCTTCGGCCTGACGTATGAAAATAGGGAGATTAGCAACAAAGCTTGTCTCATCATTTTCCGTGTAGTCTTGTAGCGCCGTTTTTAGCTGTGCGTATGTAAAACTCATACCGTTACCTTAACTTGTCCTACCCCGCCCGTTGCTCTCAACGGATTTGGTGTTAAATTTTCATTTCCCCTAAAACCAACCGGGTCAAACCCGTATTGTATATTGCGCTGGGACTCTAAGTTTGTTTCTGGCCTAGCATTCTGCAAAGCTTCCGGATCGACTGCTTTTCTAAAAGGCCCTAGTTGAGGCTGTTTAGCTTCATACTCGTCCTTACCAACTAAAGCGCCGTTCCACTCTTTCCGCATGTCTCTGTAGCGATATCGCATTCCGGACCTGTCCGAAATAGCGTAAGCGTTTTTACCTGAAGCATACTTAGCCATTTTTAAGACCTAAAGTACATGTAGCTGGGCGTAATGTTAAATGAAGCGCGGTCACGGTCTTCCATCATGGCGCGATCAAACTCTTCTTCATAAATAGTCTTCAGTAACTGCACTTTATTAGGCGCTCTTTTTACCGAAAGGTAGTAAGCAAGACCTGCGGCTAAACATGGGTAGAATCGAAACGGTATTTCTAGCGTGTTGGTAGGAGTATCAGCGTCTTGTATTCGAGTTAACCGAGTAAACTTAATAACATCGGTGTTGTTTTCAGGCACCGGCCAAACTTTTAAATTAGGGGTTATTAAACGATCAATGAAATATTGATTAGCTCGGCCTGTAGTAGCTTTATTAGGTATGCTTAAAAACCCGTCACGGCTCAATCGCGCAACACTGAAGTCAGTTGATGACCGAGTAACCACAACAGAAAGTAGATCAATAGTAGAATTCACATCTGAGAAGTCCACTACGGCGGATACAGTAGATGCTGTTCCACTAGTACCTCCTGTAATAGCTTCATTAAGGCTAAAAGTGCCTTCTGGGATTGTGATAGCTAAACTTGTGGCAGACGGTATACTTGTAACAACGGCTGTTGCACCACTAGTACCACCTGTGACGGTTTCCGTAACCGTATATCCGGTTGAAGACGCTACCGAGATGGTTAAAGTACCCGCAGGATACACGCCTACTCCAGTGGCAAGGGGTATTGTGACTTCTTCAATAGTCCACGCATTCAAGCCTCTGTTAGCCCACTCGGCTAACATAATGTTTAAAGAACGCTTGGCTGTTTTGAGATCATAACCGGTACGAACCTCTAAACCGCATCGCTCAAACGCTTCTTCAATATATTCGGTAACGTCTAGCTCAAAATTAGTGCTGTTAGAGGTTGCCATGTTTAATTGTCCTCGTTATTCTCCGTCATTATCTGAATATAAATTATCAAAAACAATAGACGGATCAGTGTAGCTTTCATGCCCTTCCGCAGAGTGAACTCGCTGGTTAGGGCAAAAATCTGGGGCACCCTGACCTGTTTTCCACAAAGCGGGGCTTGTTGCTCTAACCCTGTTATTTGGTAATGCTACTATATTACCATACCAAGGCCCCGGTTCTGTAATATACATCACGTGACTCTGTTTATGCTGGGCTGGATCATCCGCTATGTGATGATCGGTATAATCAACCGTAAACATGTAGCGAGCAGAGTAGAACTCGTGGTTTATCTTAGCCATCCAAGGACTGCTACTAACACGGTCCATAGTAATCACAGAATGATCCCGGGACTCGCAATCCCACGGTTGCGCTAAATGGTCGGCCATTTCTTCCGGCCATTCAGGCATTACAATGTCTGCAACAAGTGCCTGTATGGGCATTCTAGCCCACATTGCACCACCATGAACGTCATCTATGTCCTCATCATCGTTTTCACACCCTGTAAAAACAACTTGAAAACTTAGCGACCGATCCGGAATAGTATTTACAGCAATAGCTAATGCATGTAAGTACTCTCCGTGATAGCGTAAATGGTTACAAGTGTATTCTCGCCTAACCCAGCACTTAAAATGCGGGATATTGCTAATTAGGTAAGACATTAACTCTTTACAACTTTATAACCTTTGCCTTTCAGGAACGACCTTGCTTGTGCAACAGTCATACCAGTATCCTTCTTTTTAGCCTTAGATTTAACAGCACCGCCGCTTTTCATGTACTTAGCTGTTTTATTCTTAACAGCACCACCACTCTTCATGTACTTAGTCGATCCACGCATAGCTACGCCTCGTTAAAGTTTTACAACAGAACCTTGGGTTCTTTTTCTACGATTAGACATAACAGCACCACAACCTCTTGCAATCACGCCGCCTTTACTCATTTTCTGCACTTCTGCCGCTTTAGTGTTTTTCACAACTTTTTTCTTAGAAGCCTTCTTTTTCCGCGCAGTTGCCGCTCGCTCTGATTTTGACAAAGACTGAGCTTTACTACGGGGCAAGCATCTGTCCGGGTTTTTAGTGTCTTTAGAAGTCCCGCAAGACCCTTTAATGTTACCATCAGACCCTATTCTAACCCAGTCTTGGTCAACCCACTTCTTTAAATCACCCATTAACGTCCTTTCCTTTTCCCGCCCTTAGACTTCTTGGCGTAATTAGGGTCTTTGCAGTATTTAGAAGCCGCTAAATTAGCGTAGGCCGAGGGATACGTGTCAAAAGTACGCTTTGCCCAAGCTTTACCCTCTGGGCAAATCTTTCCCCCAGACTTCTTTTTTACCGATCCGCCTTTTTTCATGCGGATAACGGCACATTTGTTTGATTTGGGCGATCCTGCGCCTAAGTTAACTGCGCTTACCATGCTTTACAACTCCAGTAACGCGCTGAAAACTTGTCTTTCGCGGTGTCGCACTTATGCCGCGCTCGAAAGTTACTTCTTCGAGCGGGCTGGTCTTTTTTAATAGACATGTTGGGATCACCAAACCGAACTAGTTTGATTTCAGAGCCTTTTTTAGCTAAAACGGCGCTTTTTTTAGATTTCCCGGGGGTTTTTTTTGGCTTATTAAAGCCCGAAAAAGTTTCACCCCGGTACTTTATCTTTCCGGAGGGGGTTCTAGTTACGTCTTTTGTCGTAGCCATAAAACATCCTTTCCACTAAAGCTTTAGCTATAGAAAACAGTGGCAGACGTACAAGCTGTGAACAAAGATATGTATACATCAGTAACTCTTATACCTTCATCCGGTATATTAACAGAGTGTGTGTCTGAAGCATCTAGGTTCATGTCCAACACAGTTGAACCCCCGTTACCGTCAGTAAAAGTGATGCGGGGCGTTCCAGTTGTTGTCTTAATTTGAACTTGACGAATACGCGCTGGCCCAACACCGGCAGAGCCGGTGGCAGTCAAGCGTATCGACCTTACATCAGAACCAGCCATGAGGAACTCCTTCTTTATTAAGCGTCAGCAAATGGAGTAACAAGAGTGCCAGAACCTAAGATGATTCCAGAAACAACATATTTAGCCGTTGCCGCCGCAGTAGCTGTAACAACAGACCCGGCCAAACCGCCTTTAGTACTGCCGTTCATAGTAATAACGTCGTTAGAAGCACCCGATATAAAAGTCTTTCCAGTGGCATTGGTTACGCCTGTATAAAGGCCACCAACGAACTTATCCGTACCGTCCGTCAAAATGTCCATATCAGTCGCCGCGGTGCTTACCATAAAGGTAAAAGTAGAACCGATATTGTCAGAAGTAATAGTAGGTAGGGTGAATTTACCGTCTGCATCAGCGGTATTTAGTACGCGACCCGCGTGGTCGTTTACCGTGATAGTAGTGTCCGCAGAAAGAGTTACTGCACCTTGGTTAATAAAACCGTTGTTAGATTTTACGGGGCCAGAAAAAGTGGTTAAAGCCATAATAGAATTCTCACATGTGAGTTAAAGCAAATCTGTCTACATGTCGTCAGTCGGGTCTGTCAGATTCACCGGATTGTTTCCCGATATAAGAGAACATAGCATTGTACGGAGCTATCTGTCAATTCAAAAAAAAGGGGCGGCAAGTGCCACCCCTTCTTTAACAACATAGGCTTACGCCGCGCCGGGAGTACCGAACACAGAGCGCCAATCAGATACGCCGAAGCTGTATCTTTCACGGGCTTTAAAGCGCATATTGCCGGTGTCAAAGTCTCCTTCCATTGCCGTCTTAATAGGCGAACGGTTGAAGTATTTGAAGCCGTTTGGAGCATCAGTCTTGATAAAGTATGCATCTGAATCAGTCAGGAAGTGGTTAACCACTGCGCCTTCCGGCAACATTCCCATATTCTTCATTGCATTGTTATCGTTGTCTGCGGTTCCACTGCGGAGGTTAGAGTTGATTACTCGCTCTGCAATAAATTGCAGTTCTTTCGGAATAATCAGCTTCATGCCACGTACAGCGATCTTCAGACCACGCTCATCCGTCAGACCAGCAATGTCAATCAGCATTTGCTCAAGAGAAGTCTCGTTGAGGTCAGCCGCAGTAGCCAGAAGGTTAGTCTGGTTACCTGACAGAGATGGGTGAGAAGCAGAACACAGAGCCGCACCGTCGCCAATCGCACTAGCACCTGTCGAGAACGCATTGTTCAAGATAGAAGCCGCTTTGATTTGCTTGGTTTGAGCCATGGAACGTGCCAGAGCTTTGGTATAGCGTGATGCTAGTCGATCATACAGATTATCTTCAATTGCTTCTTCAGTAATTGAGAAAGCAAGTGCGATAGTCTCGTGAGAGTAACGTGCAGTATAAGTCTCTTGTGCATCGTCAAAACTGACGTTACCGCCTTCGTTTTTAACAGGTGCAGTTGAGAAACCACCTAGCATTACTTCTTCTTCAAAAGCGCGGTCCGAAGACTCCTCTTCAAAGATTTCAGAATGCTCGTTCTCATAACGGTCGTATTCCAAGCCGAACAAGGCATTAAGGCCGGGTTCAAGCTCTTTCGCTAGTTGTGCGCGAGAAATAGCCATGGTATATCCCCCTTAAATGCCCGTTGAGGTCGCAGTAGTCTGCGAATCAAAACGGCTAGTAGGTGAGTTGAAATGAGCATTGATGCGAACAAGCATCGGCAGACCAGCCGCAGTAACATCTTCGTTACCCGGATCGTCCATAATACCCACAATTCTTAACGGCAGGGTAGCCGTAGTTGCAATAGTGCTTACACCCAACTGAGAGTTGGAAACACCAGTATTTGAGTCGCCCGTTCTAGCAGAGGTTCCCAGACTAGCATTAGCAAAAACAGCCGCTTGTGCAGTGGCAGTATTTGTCAGTGTTGCGTCTGAAGACACTTTGAAGATTTGCATGGGGTCATCCGCAACAAAAGCTTTAACTTTGTGGTTAGTATCTACACTCACAGAGTTAGAACCGGGCCAGTAATTAATAAAGGTCGGCTTCTTTGTTACGCTATCAACGTATTCTACGCCCATCAGTACACCTAACGCTTGTGTGGTTCCACCGTCGGTAGCACCAGCGAAGGCAATAACGCCTGCCGCTAAAGGTACAACCAAACCATATTGGTAGATAGCGTTAGTGTTGTCGCTTGCGATTTCATACTGGGTTACACCAGTAGAGTTAGCACCGCTTCCGACTAGACCAACAGGACGAAGACCATAGGCAGTATTTGAATTTGCCATATCAGTTTTCTCCTAAAAAGTAAACGGCCATCACTTTCGTGGGCCGCCAAAAGTTACACGAGATTGACGATCCGGTTTTGAAATCGCCATGGATGAATGTGCGTTCTCTCGCAACATATCTGAATCAACTGCTTCCAACTGATCGCGGTTTCTGCCATTAAAGTAGGCAGTTCGCTCGGCAATAGTTTCTTCGGGGATACGTGCAAGAAGTAGTCCGCCTACTCCAAAAACACCTTCGTATTTACCTGTATCAACAACGGGGGACTCGAAATCGGGGTATTCGTCCTTACGGACCAACTCCCAACCTTCCCTCATTTTAGCACTGACGTTCTTGCTATCGTTAAATCCTCTGGTTTCAGCACGAATCCAACGATGCTTAAATCCGTCAGGGGCAGGTGGTGCCTCTAACATTGACGGGGGAGCCCAAGGCTTACGCACTGCCTTTTTGCCCCTTTCTGTACTAGCGCGAGAAGCCCTTTTGATGGGTGCATCAAACTTTTCTGTATTATCACTCATTTTATGTCTCCTTCACGTATTTCGCGTATTCTTCAAGCGGCACACCCAATTTTTTTGCTATCGCAATTTGGCTCGGGGTGAGTCGAACCTGTCTTTTCCCACTGCGCCCTGTAGTTTGTCTAGAAGCAGATGCCACCGTCTGGGCGTTACGGTTTCTCTGTTTACCAAATTTATGAGGGAATTCTCCCTTAATTCTTTGATCTAATTCAGTATAGTACTCATCTGACTTAGGGTCAAACTGTTCTTCTTCAACAAGTCGCTTGTGAATTCCAAACGCGGCATAAGTCATAGCCTCGTCTTGACCAAACCAATCGTTCTTTGCCGCCCAATCTTCCGCCTTTGGGTCAGGCCGTTTAGGTTGAGGCTGCTGTTGCGGCATAGGCGCTTGCAGTTGAGCCTGTTGTTGCGCGGCAACTTGACGTTGATAACGCTCTTGCTGAATACGAGCCTGTTGAGCCCTGTCATTTTCTATCGCTAAACCTGTTAAAGCTTTCTGAGCTTCAACTGCGGCTCTAGTATCACCTATCTCCATAGCACGAGATAAGGCTTCTTCTGCCGCGGCAGATTGAGAGTTAACACGTGTAGAGTACTCATTAACGTACTGAGTGTCTAAGTTAGACATCCTAGTCTTTATCGTGTCTGCTTCTTCTTTAACTTTTTTAGCGTAACTAAGGGCCTCGTTTTCACGCCGCTCCGCCTCACGCATTTTCTTAGTAAGTCGATCTATACGCTTTTGCGTAGAAGTGTCGGCTTTCTGAAACTGGTCTTCGCTAGATTCGGTGTTGTCTTCGGTACCATCCTCAACGCTTACTTCAATTTCTACGTCTTCTACCTCAGATACATCTAGCTCTACTGTATTTTCTTTACTCATATTCTACTCCTTAAAAATGCAAAACGTCTTCGGGGCTGAGAATTTTAGCTAAAACTTCGTCATCGTTAAGAATCCGAACTTCGCCCCCATCAATCGAAAAACGTGATCCGGCATAACGTGCAAACATTACCCAATCTTTTTCTTCACACCACGGACCTGTAGGGAATTTCTCGGGGTCTTTGTAGGCGAGAGGACCAACCTTTAGAACGTAGCCGACTTGCGTCGAAACGTGCTGTTGCTCCATCATTTGATCAGGTAGATAGATTCCACCTTCAGTTTGACCTTTGCCACGGTATGGAAGAATTAATATTCTCCAGCCAGTAGGTGAAGGCAATCTTTCTAAAAGGCTTTCGCCAATGTTTTCTGGTCGCAAAAAAGGTTTTTCTGCGTAAGCATCTTGAAGGGTTTCTGCATCTTTCGGGGGTGCCTCGGGCGCTGGTTCTTTTTCTGCTTCTAGCTGAAAAGATGCACTCGGGGCGGCTGAAAGATCAATCTTTGATTCAGTCATTACTGCGCTCCTGTTTGTCTAGCAGGTGTTTTAGTTCCTGTTCCACGTGATTGAGGGCTTCCATGTTGCCCATAAGCTCACGATATTGCTCCATCGACTTAACATTGCCATACATCATTAAATCTACAATGCCTTGCCTTCTATCCCTAATGATCCGGAATACTGCTTCCGCGGTATGTATCTCATCCATTCTTATATGCCCGCATATTGTCTTTTAAAGTAGTAGTTTATCCTAGCATATCTTATACAGGCGGGGCTACCAACTTTTTAAATATGTGACCACTCTTTTCCTAACCACAGCAGGGATTCCGCTTCTCTCCGACGAATTAAACCGTCTAAGACATTCCCTCCCGCTCTATTCCACCTTTTTATCTGATGAGGGACATCCTCAAAATCACCAGAATTAATCCTAGTGAGCAAAGTGCTTTCCCGTAAGTTGTTTGGACCGAGATTGAATGTCCAAGCCACAAGCGCATCGAACTGGTTTTGATCCAAATCCGGGTCGATATAATCAAGTACATATCTTTCAAACTCATTTAAGTCCTCCTTTAATAAAGAGTCCGCTTCTTCCTGTGTTATTACATCATCAGAAACAACGCCTGCGGTGTGTCCGTACCCTATTGTCCAGACCCCCGCACTGCACTGATACGCCTCTAGCTTGCACCCTTCAAACTTCTTTATTAGAGCAATTCCCTCACCACTAGTTTCCATTAACCCAAGCCTCGTTGGTTTTTGTGGTGGGGTCGTCGGGTAAGTACCTTCCTTTGGTATCACGCGCTCTTTTTCTTTTGCCCGTTGGTTTTTGCTCAGATGTTCCACGTGGAACATCGGCAGACGTTTCTTTTTTAAAAAAAGAAGAAAACCAGCTAAAAACGCTCATTTTATTTCTCCCGTGATACTTTCTGAATTTTCTCAACGGTACGCATACCGCCAAGACCCAGCATACCTAAAAGCACAGGCATCATCTCAGACATCTGTAGTAAAGGTATGGCTATCTCGCTCCCTGCAACCGCCAAGGCAAAGTTGCCCATTGGGATTAAGATATAATTTGAGGCCATGCCGATTACAGTCACCCAGCCCACAGCAGGTCTCCAGCCAGCAACAAACATTGATTTTGATGCCGCCTCGACCTTATTGACCTCCAACTGCCCCTTAGCGAGTTCTTGAGCGTGGCGCTCGGACATGGTGGCAATCTCATGTGCCAAGGCGTTTTTGGTGTCTTTATCTTCGATAAACTTGTCAAGAAGACCCGAAACTGGGCCGATTAGTGCTTGTAACATTAGATAACTCCAAATATCTTAAAGCCTATGTAAAGAGCAAGAGGCAGAATAACTAATATGCCTGTACCCCACAGTAACGCAGAAATTAACAATGCCCACATCTCTGCTTTCTTTCTTTTTCTTATTCTCTCTGCGTTTTCTCTATTACGCTTGCAGTCTGACTGATACTGTAGCCAGTCTTTATGCATGTCGGCTCTGCCAGCATAGATCATAAAGTCTTTGAGCCACTCTTCCTGCTCTCTTAATTTTTCTAACTGCATGAAACATTCAAGTTCTGACTTTCCGCCTGCCTTGTTGGCTTTCTTGGCTATCGCAGACTTGCTATCGAAGTACTTGGTCGCCTGATCTGCCACATCGTAAAGCTCGCGCCCGTTTGACAGAGCGCCTTTAATGACTTGAAACGCGGCGTTGGCGGCGGCTATTTCCGCTAACATTATTTCCTCGTCATGTAGGCTGTTGCGCCAAAAAACATGCCTATCACGCTTGCTTGACTTAGAAAAAGCATGTCACTTAATGAAGCTATAGTGTCTAATCTGGATTCTGGTATAAATGGCATAATAGGAAGAAGCGCGTAGACGCACATGCTAACCATAGCCACCCATGCCATCTTTCTCTGAGAGTCGGCTTTTTCTTCTCGGATAGTTTGATCGACCATTTCTGTGTGACGGGATATCTCTTCATCAGTAACAATGCCATCGTGATCTAAATCAAACTCTGAGTATTTGCTTTCTTTCTCTAATTTTTTTGGAGCCATTACTCACCCAGCACCTTCATAACCTCAATAGCGTACCAAGACGCTCCGCCAAGGACGGCAATAAACAAAACCCCCACGACATTCTTAACCATCTCGTCTCGCTTGGTAATAGCTCTGTTTTTAGCTAAACGAGCCTTCTCTCTGCGTTGTTTGTCTTCCATAAGGGATTTGTGCTGGATAGCCAGCATGTCTCGCCATACTTGCCGTGGAGTGATTTTCTTGAGTTCTTTTTCTTTCTCTCGGATATCGTTTTTAGCCCAAGCAAGCTGAAGAGCCTCCTCCTGAGTGATGAGGTGGTTCCCTTCATTTACTTCGGACTCTATCTGCTCCACAGCCGCCTTGCTTTTCGTCAGGCCGTCAAAAACACCAGTCAAACCTGTAAGGTGACTGCCGCTCTCTTTTACTGTAGATATTCCCTCATTAAGCGCCTTGAGTATCCCAACTACGGCGGAAATTTCTGCGATCATTTAAGCTCCTACGCAGGCATCCACTTAAACAAAGCTATCGCGCTTATAATAAACGGATACATGCTGAACATTATCATTTCAAGTCGATCAAACCTTTTGGCTCCAGACTCTAAGCGCCTCTCTATATTCTCATACCTTAGACTGCATTCTTTTTCGTGCGCCTCAAGCTTCGCAATGGTGTTTTTTACTGTAGGCAAAACTATCCTCCACCAAACAGGTCACTAGAAACAGGTTGCACTACCTCGGGTTGAACAAAAGACCCTATTCCCGATTGAAAAGGACTGGCCTGTTGTGCCACTGGCGCTACCGGATTAGCAAAAGGACTTACCGGCGGCGGAGCTATTGCGTTAACAGGCTGAACAGTTGCTTTTGGCGCATCATACGAAAACTGCGTACCATCGTCTTGCATTTGACCCGACAGGTCTACTTCCCACCCCTCCGGCATGTCATAGTTGCCACCATTCGTAGCCGTCCACCTGTCACCTGTTTTCGGGTTGATGTAGCTGACCATACCCATTGTGACGGGGCCCGTTGACGTAGATTTAAACCCGGGAGGCATGTTGTCCTCACCCGTCCCGTAATCAATAGAAGTAGGCTGTGTCAGGAAAGGGTTTGGCTGTGGTGCAACCGGAGAAATAGGTGTTCCACCCGGCTTAGTAGCGTACTCGGGGAAAACGGGGTCATAAACCGGGGGAACGTAAGGCTCGGGCTCCTCGACCGGCTTAACAGGTTCGGCGGGTAACGGAGTAATATAACCGTCAAAAAGTCCGTCCTCATTACTGTCTAAGTCAAACAGAGGACCTCGGGCTCCTTGGGTACCGACGAGTACCATGTTTCCACGCTCATCGGCACGGTAGACATCTTTCCCGTTTTGACCTGTAAATAAAGAACCTAATCCCGAATCTACCTGTGAAGTAGGGTCGTCAGTTCCTGTAGGGTCGTCAGTTCCTGTACGACCATCATCTACGTTACCGACTGCGGGGGGAATAGCGTCCGGGTTATTGCTACCCGCCGTACGAGCCCTTTCTGTAAACCACGCCGTTTTCTCGGCATCGGTCATTTCGCCCCAGTTATCTGGGAATCCGAAATCAAAGTTAGCGAAATTAAAACCCGTTATAACAGACACCTTACTTACAACCCATGTAACCGCCGCCCTTAACAGCGGCACCCATGCCGCGAGCAGTCATGCGAGTCATGGTAGTAGGTATCTTTACGTCCGCAGTCTTGCCATACGGAATACGGCCCTGACCTTTGATGTCAGCGTAAGTAGTGGCCTTTGGAGCCGCCTTCGGAGTGTTAGTTACAATGCTTACTTTAGATTTCATGTTATTGCCCCTGCTGTTTAATAAATTCGCGCTCTCTTGCGGCATCAATACGAGCCGCAGTCTGCCGCTCTTGTGCCTCAATCCTTTCGCCAAACTGGCGGTTACGCATCTCAAGCGCCTGCGCGTCGAGTTGCACCTTGGTCTGATCAAGCTGTGCATCCGCCTGCTCAGACTGAGCTTTAAGTTCTAGCTCCTGTTGCTTGAGTGCAATCAGTGGATCAGGCCCTTGCTCTTGTCCGCCTGTTGCTATCTGCTCAGACAGTTGCTTGAGTTGTTGCATACCTTCCGCAACGTATTGTGCCGTCATCGCCTCCATCTCCAGCATCTCTTCCGGAGTAGCTGGCGCGCCTTGATTGCCCATAACTTTCTGCATGTAAGCTACCGAAGCCTGCTCTTTAGCCGCAATCTGAATATGCTCCATCACATGTTTCTGCAATGTTATCGCAACTGGCGGCAATTGACCAACCATAGGTGTGTTACCAAATACCAAGTGAGCCATAATGTGAGCCTGATGGTCCTGACCTTCAAAAGCCTGTAACTCCAACATATCAAGAGCGTTGATGTTCTCTTGTGCAGGGTCCACGGGCCGTGGGTCGGGAGTAGCCTTCATAATCCGATCTAAGTCAGTCACGCCCATCGCTTCATACATGTCACGGTAAACTTCGTGCAAGTTATGTAGCTCTGGTGCCGCAGTAGCAAGCTGTAGCTTACTCTGAGCAAGAGCAATGCGTTGCGCCTGACTAAAGATGTTCGGGTTACTTACAGGTATAACATCGACCCGCGAATCAAAGTCCGTAGCCATAACGGTGCCGTCAGCACCTGCAACCTCAAACGGATACTCCGCTGGGAGACTCTCACCCATAACTCGGGCCAAAATCTTAAACTCAACACGCATGGCATAATGCAGACGCTTATGCACCGCACTCATTACACGCGAGCCCTGCTCAAGCATCGCTATTGTAGTTCCAACTGCCGCCTGCTGATTACCGTCGCCCACCTTCATATCGGTGATAGTGGCGAACCGCTGACCGGCCTGAACAACAAAACCTAACAATTGATACAGCGTCTGATCCGGTCCCTTAAACGGTAACGGCATCAAGCTGTCTCGGATCGCACCACCGGGTGCATCAACATCCCTAAACTCACCGGGCTGTAGAGGCTCATCGTCGTCCCTGATCCGTAGGCCGCGGGCCTTGAATCCTGCTGGGAGGTTAGACAGAGTACCGGCATCTATAAGCTGACGTAGTGCAGAAGTAGCTGTGCGAGACAAACCACCGATAGTGTGAATCAAACCAAGGCCGTAGAAACCAAAACCGGGCAAAAACTTGTAGTGAACAAAATATTGTATTTTCTTCTTTAACTCGTCATCTTCGCGGTAGTTTCTGCGTATAGATAGTATCTGTCCGTTATCTTGGGAAATAGTAACCAGATAAGGAACCTTAATGCCGGTAGGATCACCGTCATCGTCTAATTCTTCGTACCCCTCAATCTCTAAGTCAGCATGTACCTCTAAAAGAGTGCAGTCGTAATCAATGGTAGAAGGCTCTACACCATCAACATAGTTGATCTCTTTTCGTACAGAATCCAACTCACCCTGTGAAGGCAAGACATCCATATCCAAATACTGGCCTGAAAACTGTTTTTTACGCAAATCATTCAATGACATGCGTACAACTTGAGTAATGTTAGGGCAGGTATCTAAATCAGATGTCTCGTAAGGAACCACAAGATTCTCAGCGGGGATAAACTTACTTACCGCACGGCCCATAGTCTCGTCGTAATAAACCTTCTTAAAGGTACTTCCGGCCAAAGGCAGATAAAACAACATCTGATCCATATCCGGCGTGTAATCTTCCATTACATTTGTAATGTAGTAATTCATAAAGGTCTGAACACGCTCGGCCTGATCTTTCTTAGCACGTGTGTCCTTACCCAAGGAAACTGTTTTGACGGGACCCGTGGGAGGTAAAAGCTCGTTAAACGCTTGAGCTTGGAATTGTGTAGCGGCCTCGGCCAATAGGGGGTGAGTCACGCCTGACGAACCACGGAAGGGTTGCTCACGCTCCTCGTAGTTGAATCCAAGCAACTCTAAGCCATTGGCGTATGTCTCTTCCCAGTCCTGACGGCTGGCTTTGTTAGAGTCAAACTGATCTAGAAGATCGCTGGCAATAGCGGCAAGCTCGCGGTCCGGCATCTCTTCCGCTAAGTTAGCGTAGAAGTCATCACTTGCGCCGCGCTCGTCCTGCGGATCAAAATCTATTGTGACACCGCCGTCGTCTTCCTGAATGATCTCTATCTCGGGGGACCCTTCAATGTCGGAGTTTCGGACTAGGGGCTCACCCAAATCCATAATCTCTAATTGAACTTCCGCATCTAGGTCATCTGGATCAATCTGAGATGGAACATTGTTGTCCATCAAAGAGCCTACACCTTTTATCTCATTAGCCATCTATTATTCCTCCGAAGAACGGCCCATTATAGCGTCTAATTGCTCTAATATCTCCGGCTCAATGTCGGAGGCATCTGTCTCTGATTTTACAGGAAGTCCCGCCTGACGCATAATTTTAGCGGTAGCCGCGTTTTTTCTGCTGTTTTCAGGGGCCGTGGGCCGTGATTTGTTCATAATTGTGCCTATCCCATCCTCAGATGTTCCACGTGGAACATTCTTTTGTTCTATGTTTAAGCTCTTTAGACCTTGATCCATAAGTCTTTGTCGTCGATCTCCCGTATAACCCGGCTTTTCCGAGGCTTTAAGGTCAAGGTATCGCTCCATTATCTCTTCTTCAGTGATTTGTGGAACACCGCGCTGGTCTTCCACAAGTTCCGGGTTAGCCTCTGCATAATCCCTGTTAATCAATGTCATCGGCTCGGCGGTACGAATACGCTCATACTTTGAAATCTCGTCCGGGTTAGCCGTGGAATCCATAAAGTAACCGGTGTCGTAGCCATAATCAGGCTCTTCAACAAGTTTACCCAATCCCAAAAAATTTTTAAGAGAAGGCTCTGTGAGTAGCTCCTCTCGACGCTTACCAAAAATGCTGTTGGTAACACGCATTTCATAAAGGTCGTCTAAAAGCTCTTGCTTAGTAGGAGTGTCTTCTAAACCGAAAAAGTCTGCTATACCACCCATAATGGTATCTTGCGTATCTTCTATGCGAGGTCCGCGCTTGCCTTGAGCAAACTCTTCAAAAACCATTTGAGAAGGGACCGACTTGTTAGCGGGCAGACCCCCACGTTTGTAGGGACGCTCGGTGATATCCAGTAATATGTTTTTTTCTAATCCGGAAGGTAGCTCGGTGTCTTCGCCCCTTTGCAATTTTGCATACGTCGCAAGGTTGGGCAAAGTAAAACGGTCTGTCTCAGGGTCCTTTAACAAGTCCATACGATATTTTGAAGCATAGTCCATCACCGCTTGTTTATACTCTAAAGGCGTTTGAGCGTTTATAACGGACATTGTGTAGATGGGTTTTTCTTGGTTAATCCCAGAGCGGTGATAAAACTCGTGAGCCAGTGTTTGAGCGTCCATCCCGCCGGGACCTACCGTAAATATTTGATCCCCCTCCGTAAACATCTTCGGATCGGTGTAAATATCTGGCGTAGGGCTATTACCAAAAGCGTCCTCGTATTCTGACATACGGTTGTAGATAGAATTCATCTGATACTCGGCAGGGAAAAAGTCAGAACGACGGTGGCCGCCGCCCCTTACTTCGCTAAACACTCTGTCTCCAACTACTTCAGGAAAATACATCCCATGGATAGTGGACATTTTGTCGCCAGTACCCAGACTATTCACCCTCTGCATATCGACCGGAAGGGCATAACCCGACCTCTTCGCTACCTCAACCGCGGCCTCCGAATCCCCCAAAGACATGGCCTGATAAACATCAAGCGGGTTCATGCCACTTACAGAAGCCGTCTCTAATGCATCAAAATAATTACTGCCCTCAATCTGGTCCGGGTAGTTTTCAGACATGTACGCGTCAAAAGCCATACGTTCAGGGTTATCTGAATTATATAAGGGACTCGCAAAAACCGTCACAGTATCTACGTTCTGGGAATAGGAGGGTTCAGCCATTAGCTCGACTCGCAATTATTGTCAATAATATACCTGCATCCTACCAGAGTTCTCGCTATCTTCCCAATCATCTGATGGCAACTGAACAAAATTGCCCTGACGATAACGCATTAAAGCCTGTGTCATGCTATCAACCAAATCGTCATGCTCACCATTTGGAAATGCCGCAACCTCCTCAACTAACTCATCCGCCCAAGTAGTGTCGGGGACCCAAACCATCCCAGCTTCAAATAATGGCGATACCGAGTGAACCCTCGTCACCTTATCATTACCCCTAGATGGCGTGAAGTTAACAACCGGAATCCCCATATTTCTCATCTCCTGAGTCAGAGGGGTCCCGCTCGCTTTTGCCTCCACTATGACGGTGTCGGGGTCCCAAAACTTATACTCGTCAAACGCAACCTGCTTTAACTCCGGAAAATCCCAGCGACCTTTCTTACTATCCAACAAAATTAAATTAGGACCAGAACCCCCCTCATTCGGATAAAACACACCCCACGTAGTAATCGCACTGTAATCCGCCGTCTGCTTCTTACTAAACGCCGTATCGTAACTCTGGATCACATACTCCAAATTAGGGACAGCCTTCTTCTCCCACGTGCGCCACCACTCGCGCTTGATAATCGCGTTCTCTTCACCCGTAGGATTCTGCTGATACTGCGCGTTCCATTTGCTCGGGGGAATAGATGCGCGGACCGCGGTCAAATCCTCAATGCTCCAAAACTCCGGCCAACACGCCGTGCCATCATCAAAAATAGCAGGCAACTCCACAACTTCCCACTGATCCGCCAACGGGTCCTTCGCCATCGCACGTAACAACTGACCCGTCATGTCCTTCTCAGACCACCGAGTCTGTACCAATACAATAGCACCGCCCGGCTGTAGTCGCTGTCGAGGACCACCCGTATACCAATCCCACGCATCATCAAAACCAGCATTTGACATCGCCGTCTGCTCCGAGTGCGGATCATCAATAATAATTAAATCACCACCACGACCCGCGAGATTCGACCCAACGCCCACGGCATAATACATACCACCCACAGAGGTGTCCCAACGGCCCGAGGCCTTACTGTCAGATGCCAAATGAACCTTGTCAAAAACCTCCTTGTACTCGTCCGAATCCAAAAGGTTCTTTGTCTTACGACCAAAGTTAACCGCTAACTCAGTCGTGTGTGTCGCTTGAATGATCTTCATCCGCGGATTACGGCCCATCATCCACGCAGGAAATAAGAACGACGCAAACTCACTCTTCGTGTGCCGCGGTGCCATGTTGATAATCAAACGCTTTAGTTCGCCGCTCGCGACCCGCTCAAGCTTGTCCGCAATAACTTTGTGATGACGACCAGCAATGAACTCGGGCCACATATTTTTAACAAAAGGCAAAAAGTTATTTTTACACGCCTCGTTCTTTTCCAATTGTGCTAAGCGCAATTCTAATTTTAATTTTTTATCTTCTGACACAGGATTCATTGACACTTCTCCGGGGGACCCTAGCGAAAAATATGGGACTTTAGACGCTAATATAAGACAGTTAATCGCGATTTGAAAGCCATACCTCACATTTCTGTAATATTTGCGCGAAACATGGACCTTGCTACCGTCTGGCACGGGCCCGCGGGGCGCGAGCGGTGGCGCGAAATGTCCGGATTTTGTCCGGGTAAAAGTGACCCGATATGCGAAGGATCCTAGCGAATTTATGCGGTCATCGGCCCGCGGTCCGGCGGCAGCGGCCAGCGGTCCTGCGCAACTGGTGCGCGGATCGCGGCCCGCGAATCATGGCCCGCGGTTCTCGGTGCGGCAGCTGCGCGGCGCGGTATATTTTCCGGTACGTTTCAGGCCATAGGTCAGGGGCCGCGGCCCGCAGGTTTAACTGGTAAACACAACGGCGGGAGTTATCCACAGTGGGGCACTGGTGCTGGTGCTCAATTATTAACCAGTGCGGCGCGCAATCCCTCGCGGTTGCTGGATAGTTAACATTGGACCTGGGAGGGATAAGTTTGGGGATAACTGGGTTATTTCGGGCAATAAAAAACCCGCCGGTTGAAGGGCGGGCTGGTCTGGTGCGGCTGGGTTTAACTGTGTACGTGGCCGTCCGTTTCAATTGCCAGTTTGATATAGCCAAGATCAACTTGGATCGCGTCATCGCAGAATGGTATTGGTGCGGTGCGGTCCTCCAACCAAATGCTGTAGCTCATTAACGAACTATTGGGAGTGTCCGCGACATACCGAAGGTACTGGCGGCCCAGTGCTAGTTTCTGCTCGATAGTTGCGGACCATATCCAGTCGGGCATTCCATCACCGGCGATGGGGGACCATTCCATACCGAAAACATTCGGAAAGAACCCGCGGCTGGTTACTGAATTTCGCGCCAAATCGGTTGCATACGTGCGCCCGCTACTGGCTGGCTTATGCGGCGGGTTGCCCCCATCAATTCGCCACGTTTCACCTAGTCGCCCGTGGAATGTATCGCCCTTGGTAACATGGCGGTAATCGCTGGTTGATACCAGCACCAGTTTGATACCGGCGTAGTTATCGCCAGTAATAGCTCGGGGTTCGTTTAAATTATTTTCGTTTCTCAAATATTCCATTGTGTCACCTATTGAGTAAATTAATTAATGCCGGTCTTTTGCCGGTATATAAGAGTATATGGGAGCTGATTATTAAATGCAATAAAAAGCCCGCCGGTTGAAGGGCGGGCTGGTCTGGTACTGGTAAGGTTATCGGCGGCGTATGTCCAATACAAATTTATCAGCTAGATCCATTTTGGCGATATGTTCGCTAATCGATTGATCGTAATCAAAGAGGGCTACAGATTCGCCGATTGCATAATCAAAATCAAAACCTTCTACGCTATCTTGGATCGCGGCCTCGAAATCGAAATCATCCGCGGCATCCTGCAAAGCTTGCTGCGCGTCAAAGTCGGAATTTTCCACCAGATCATCAAAATCAAAGTCGGCGGCGGCGGCCTTCAAAGCAATAGCGGCCTCCTGCTGGATGGCTTCGCGTAGCATGGCGGTAATTGATGTAGCTAAGTTGTCTAAGTTAGTCATTTTTTTAGTCCTATTAAAGTTTAGTTGTTGGCCGGTCTTATGCCGGTTATGCGATTATATGCGATAACATTTAGAAAAGTAAATAGTTAATCAGGCAACCGCCATGGCCGGGATAATGTCCGGATACACTACGAAATCATTATCGTTCGTTCTGGCTTTGCCCTTTGCTCGCAATCCTACAACGCAACCGGCCTCAAGATTGATCAGATCGGAAACATCGCCGTCAATTACCCGCTCGCCGTTCCAGTAGTCAGGCAACCCATCGCCGCCAAATACTACCGCCATGGGCGCGCCCGCCGGTCTGGCGGCTACTGTTTTGGCATACTGGCGGCGGCCAGAATAAGACAATATAAGCCGGTAGTTATCGGGCAAATTTTGAAAGCGGTTTACTCGCTTGGTGTAATCGTAAAAATTCAAGTTGGGGAAGGCTTGCGGTATTCCGTAATTTTCAAAAGCGATGTCCGAGATAGTATTTAACCTAACCCAGCCCGAAACATTCTGGCGGGTGCAAAGCTTTTCAAAATTATGTAACTCGGCGGCTAGTTGCGTTAAAAAACCGGCCTGATCATTTAACCAGAACCACGTTTTATTCTGGCGGGACTTTGCGACACTCTCGAAAACACCACGCCCGCTAGATTTCAAACAATCATCAAAACATCCGGCGGCCTTGCTACCAGCGCAGATTAAGGGGTGCGGCATCAGAGACATACTGGCAACCCTAATCGCTTCCGACATTTTTTGAGTCTTGGCAATTTTGGTGTTGCTGTTGGTGGTATTAAGCAGTTTCATTTGAAACCCCCTATCATTTTAACAGTGTATAGGTGGTTATCGCATAGATCGGCAAATGACGTGCTATTCAATACCACGTGAATATCGCCGCCGTCATTATCCATTCCCTTGAAATGCGCGTCCCAGTTGCCGGCATCGCGCCGTCTAACCTCTACAATGGTTGTCGGGACAGTGTTATTGGTAAAGCGTTGTTTAGTTGTATTTTCCATTTTTTTAGTCCTACCTGTTAGTTGGTATGCGATTATATAAGATAATATTTATAAAAGTAAAGCAAAAAAAAACCCGCTAAATAATAGCGGGCTAATGGATTGCGGTTTTTTGAGAGGTTAAGCCGCGACTTTATCCAATAACGCACCGGCTTTTCGTTCGATCATCACCCGCTGATCTTGGTGCGGAATATCCCTAGCGATTGCCGTTATAGCTTGCGCGGCATCCCAAACACTGGCAACCGGCTTGCCTTCTTCGGCAATATGGCGCGCCATGGCGGCCTTCGCCATTCTGCCCGATAGTCCGGCGCGCTTAGTTAAGAAATCTAACCGGTCATCATCATCCCGAGCAATTTTTGCAGACTGCGCGGCTTGGACTCCCGCCAATAAATTACCGGTGCCACCAGTAGCGAATGAGCGCAATGCTGGGCGTATCTCATTAGCAAAGCGATCAGGGGCATACTTAGAATGCCGAACCTTAATTTCTTGGAAATTCTCAACACCCCAGAGGTTGCGGTTCATACAAACCCCGCGCAGATAGAACGCCGCAAGTCCGGCGGTTTTGCTTCCGACTTCCGAATTCCAGACATAGAACCCGCGGAACATCAGATCATCCGAGCCATCAGGTAGTTTGCCAATACTTATTGGGTTGCGGTCATCCACTTGGAAAACAAATATATCCCTGTCAGAACCCCAGATAGTGCTGCTGGTGATTGCCTCGGGATCATAGGTAGACATTCCGCCGCCGAATCCGGTAATTGACCCGGGAGTTTTATAGCCGTATTCATCGCAGAGAATCTTGACGGGTGCCAGAATCTCGTGATCATAAATGCGGCCATAGTCTGCACCAGTAGCGGCGCGCAACTCACCGCCATAACTTTGAGAGTTGCCATAGGTCTTAATAGTCTCGCGGCCTCGGTTGTGCTTTAGCCCCCACATAAGATTGTCAGCGGCTAACGGGGCGGGCAGGTCTTTAAGATATCCGGCAGGGGCACCGGCCAACTGGGACAACTGACCGAAAGACCAGTTGGTCGGCGAGGCTTCAATAACATCGCCTGTTTTGGGGCAGTCATATTGAACGAATACATCGCCCATGCTGGGGTTGTCCTCATCAATTGTGCCGACAATGTCGATCTTATGGGTATCTATCACCCTGCTAGTCATCAGGGATGCGTCCGCTTTTTTGAAATTGATCAGATCATCAATTGTGTCGAACGTCTCATCCGCTGGGCGGCTGTAGGCATTGCTGGCAACTTTGTTGCCTTCACTTGAAATACCATGCTTTGCTGCGCTTGTTTGATAAGTAGTCATAATATTTTCCTATCTAGTAGTTGGTTTGTTTCCGGCATTAAAAAGCCGGTATGGGAATAATCTCATACCGGCTTCGGGCTTGTCAACTTAATTTTTAAAAAAGTTAAGGTTTATTTTCGCCTCCTTTGAGGGGCTCGCTTTCGCTTGGGTTTACTTTTGAGCGGGCGATCCATCTCATCCACTGCATCCTTGCCATAAATTAACTCAGCTATCCACTTTATTAAAAACAATATTATTCTCCTTTGCTAGTTGGTTAATGTTCGACTTCAAGCTTTCGGCTTCGTCCTCATCTAAGTACCCACATAGGGTGTCATCTGGCAGAAACGACAGTAACTCGTACAAAGCCTCGCAATCGCCATGTTTAATATCGTATCGAATATTTTCAATTAACTTTTCCCACAGGTTTTCATTCACGATTCGATCTCCCATAACTCATCGTCAGTAACTTGTTCAGCTATATAGGATAAGTCCCTGTTGCCCCCCTCGGTAAACAGTTTGACGCTACCGTCCTCGTTGAGTAACTCGTTGCCGTCCTCGTCAACTTTGTAGAACTGGATGTCCCACACTGCGATTGAATATTCTTTGTTCATAATTATTATCCACTTTTAGTTAGTTGCGCCGCTAGTGTATAAGAATGTATGAGAGTATGTCAACTGTTGGGGCAGATTATTTGAAACACCGCCGACCAATTGAAAGGCTGGTGCTGGTGAAGTAAGGGCTTGGTCTTGAGCCCATCAGTCTTAACATCTATAGCCTGATCGCCGGAGTATAGATACAACTCTGACCTCGATAAGCTGTCCTTTTGTTTTTTAACCAAGATGTAACTGGGCGTGTGCTGGTGCCGCGTTAGCCAAGAGACTTGATGCGGCCTGAGACTGACCGCATTGGCATTAACAAATTTAAGCTCCACCATGCAAAACCTGCCGCGCTCATCAGCGATCAGGATGTCGGGTACTCCCGCTACCGCGGTGGACTCGATTCTAGTGAATAGAAGTTTCCTCGTTGAAGTCTTCAGTGCCGTCTTCATCTGCTGATAGAATGCGCTCTCGCGCTTTGTCCCTGTTATCGGCATTGTCGTTTTCCTCTGGAGTAATGTTAATCGTAACTGGGGCGTATGTTTCTTTGAGATCGTTAAGTGCCTTCACAACCTCATCCTTACTCATACTATCTATTGATCCCGTTCTGATCTCAGATTTGCTGACATAGATATCACCATGCGCCTGACCCCTGCGAAACTCAGCCTGTACAGCGGCAGAGTACGCCCCGTTCTGTAAAGCGGCATCCCGAATATCTTTCAAGTCTCTAAGGTGACGTTCAAAGGTGACCCCGTACTTAGCATCTAGTTCCTGCCTAAAACCTTTGATGGCGGCAACAACGTGAGGGCTGATATGAGGGTTAGTTAACTCATATGCTCGGGTATGTGCAGACCCCGCGGGGTAGCCCGCATTGATAGCGGCTTCTCTCAAAGTGATCATGCCGTCATTGGTGACCAGTTCCTTCACAAACAGTTCCTGCCGCCGAGTGAGGGTCTGCTGGGTAGAGGCCTTGGGACGGCCTACCCTTTTCTTTTTAACAACAGGTGCAGACTTGGGTAATGGTTTCTTTGCCATAAGGGGTTTCCTTAGTTAATCAGAGTGACTTACTCTAATTTTAATCACTACCTATATAGAAGACAAATACTTTTTAAAACAAAAGATTTTTGAGCCCTTTAACGCATTTACTGGGCTAGAGCGTAAGTGGTTACATTTTTAAAAGACCGGTTACATATTTGAAAAAGTTTATGTAACCACTTAACTTATTGATTCTTATAACAAAAAAAGCAAAGTTACACCGGTTACACCGGTTACGGGTATTTTTTTCTTTTTTTATTTTTTTTATTTTTTGACCCTATATACTGTATTTCGTGTAACTTTGTAACCGCCCATAAAAAAGCCCCCATTCTAGGGGGCTGTGAGCCGTGAGCCGCGTTACACCGACATTGATCTGGGTTACACGGAGTTAGCAGCGAGGTACATTGACAGTGCTAGAAGTGATCCGAGCCACCCCATGGTTAGGATGGTTATTGCCAGATCGACTCTATCGCGTTGAGCCGTGGTGCGTTGGTATTGTTTCTCGGCTAGGTATTTTGCGGCGGCGTACTGTGCTTCGGCGTGAGTGGTTATTTTATTCATAATCTTTCTCCTAGTCTGGGTCATGCTTGACAATGAGTTTCGATAGTTTCTCTGAGCTATCTTCGAGAGCTTCGCGTATAGCTCTGGCTTCCTTGACGAGGTCGCTGTCGTTCTCTTTTAGGGCTTGTAGCGTAAAAAAGAAATCAGACAGCACGGGTTCTAGGTCTTCATGGATGCCTTGCAAATAATTCAGCACTTGTAACTTTTCCATAATCATTTCCTAAGTTAGTTATATTTTTAAAGAACGTGCCATTCTGTGATGGCAACGCCATTATAACATAGGTATGGGAGTTTGTCAAGACCGGGTCAAAGGCGGAAAGCCATCAGGGTGCCCGCGTCTTGGGGCTGGAGGTAGAATCCGTGCTTCTCGACAAGGGCTTCTAGGTCGGGGTGATAGGACTCATCGTCCCAGTAGTCGAACAGTCGGTACCCGTCTGGGGCGACTACCCCCTCGCTTCGGAACCAGATGCCGTCTTCACTTATTTCTTCTTCCCCGAGCCACTCATCGTATGTGACGGCGTTGGCCTCTGGGAACGCTTTGTTTATTTTTTCGCACAGTTTAGTAGCTTTCATTTGGTCAGCCTCTTTGTTATCCACTCGCCGGATACTTGTTCAGCCCGAGTCGTGAAGCGTGTTTGGTTTCGCCCTGCTATGTTCCGTGAGCCGCGGTCTACGGAGTTTCCCTCATAGTCGTAGCTTTGATTCAGGGGTCGCAGGTGCCCGTCCGTTACTTCGATTACTTGGTTCAGGCGTGTTGCCATTGCTTTGGGGGATATGTTGGCGGCCTTGGCGTAATCTCTAAACGAGTACATCTGGCCGGTTATAAGGTCGGGGTGTTTTCCCCGGAAGGTAAGCAGTCGTGCCGCCATGTTTTCTCCTACAGTAACTTGTTTAACGATCCCCAGAGCTTATCGCATTCTGGGCAGTCATCGCCAACCAGTTCGGTGTCTGGGTGGTTATCGCAATGGATGGGGTCTGCTTGATTCCAAGGGCAGTTAGACAGGTACTCGTCGTAATCGCCGCAGTCTGGCATTGGTCTACTCATCGATTTCTTCCTCGCCTTTAAGGGTCAGGCTTAATACATTGGTGTCGTGACGGCGGCACCACACTTGGATGCCTTCGGGAGTCCAGCCGATATCTAGCTGGGCGTGGGCCGCGTGGTCTTCTCTATCGCCGCCGGGTTTTTCATCTAGACACTTCTTGCAATGCATGACACCCATGATTTCATTTTTTATAGGGGCAAAGCGCACTGCATCCTGCTCAGTGCGCCGTTTGTCGCGTAATTTGCCCAACTCATCAATCATTGTGGAGGCCCATTATATTTTCCATAGCCATCATCTTACACAAGGCCACCTCAGTCTCGTCAAGTCCGACTGCGTATTTCTCCGCCATCTCAGTAGCCTGTTCCGAGCGCAGTGCGTCGGGAGCCGTGATCCCCAGTTCGAGTGCTAGGGCAACCATTTCCATTTGTCTGTCTATCATCTCAGTGCCCTCTCTCTATCATCTTCAGTGCTTGTTCCATGTCCGCGGGCAGAATAGCGGTGCCGCTATACAGGTGCTGGTACTCTATGTAGGCGCGTATTTTCTTCACGGCTTGCTCGTATGTCATAACGTGCAGAACTTCACTGTCTCCGAGAGATTCTTCTAATTGCTTGATAAGGGATTCAAGTGCGTCATCGTCGGCTTCTTTCATCCAAGCGGAGGATTCCATCTCAGAACGCTTACCATCTATTTCTTTTTGAATAAGCTGGGTGGCGAGGCTGATACCGTCCTCGTATGTCAGGGTTATGCTCATAATTATTATCCTATCGGTTAGTTGAAACCAAATAATAAGGGAACGTATGGGAGTTTGTCAACAACTACAGGCAAAAAAAACCCCACACACTGTGGGGTTTCATGCAAAACGCAAAAGTACAACTAACTTATCAATAGGTCCGGGGATACTACGGGAGAATATGGGAGTTGTCTACTACTTTTTCTTTTTAAGTGTTTCTTGGTAGACTTCAAACATTAAACGCAGTTGCCCACTTATTGTACGCCCTTCTTTCTTAGAAATAGCTTTTATCTCTTCGTACACTTCTTTCGGCACTAATACACTTTTCCACTTATCTGTGTCCACGGTTATCTCCCCTATTAGGTATCCTATATTGTAGGACTATATAAGAAAACATGAGAGAAATCAATCTTTGCATAAAAAAAACCCTACACTCTGCTAAGTTGTGTAGGGCTCAAGGACTACGTTTCATGTCATAAAAAAGGAATAAATTATGCTCTCTGATTATGTCCCCCTGTTTTCAGGGTGTCAATAGTTTATTTCGCCTCTCCCCATGAGGGACCGATCTCAATATCGCACTTGTTAGGCACTTCAAGGGGCACAGCATTTTCCATGATCCGAGCCACCTCTTGGGCTTCTCCCATGCTTTTGACAGACATGGCCACCTCGTCGTGTATCTGGACCATAGGGAGCATCCCAGCGCGGTATATATTAACCATAGCCTGTTTAGTCATGTCCGCGGCACTGGCCTGTATAAGCCTATTAAGAGCCTTGTAGGTGTACGCCCGCTTCAGTCTGGTCGTGTCCCCGTACTCTTTAACTGCGTCCCGATACGGCAGGGCTTTGTTCATGGCGAAGGTATCTGGCTCCCAAAGCTCAAAGCGGCACTTGCGCCCCAGTATGCTACGGATTGACCCGGCACTGCTCTTATCGTTTAGCCGGTTCTGTACGCCATTCATAAGACCTTTCACAAACGGTACCCGGTCGTGGTACTGCTTAACCAGTGCCTTGGCCTCACCCACTTCGATATCCATCTGCTCACTGAGTTTGTTCACGCCCATCCCGTACATCATGCCGAGGTTAATGGTCTTGGCTTGCTTACGGTTGATGTTAGCCATCTCAGCTACCATTGTGTGGAAATCCATGTCTGGGTTATCATTGTATCCACGAACAAACTCTTCTACTCCATCCATCTGAATACCACGAGATTTACCAAATACATGAGCATAATGAACTAAGATGCGCGGTTCCTGCTGCGAGAAATCAATTGCCGCCCACTGCTCACCCTCTTCTGGTAAGAACAAACTGCGTATCATCGGTCCAAGCTCTGGATCGCGGGCCGGGATTTGTTGCAGGTTAGGGTTGTTCATCGATATGCGGCCTGAGACTGTACCCCCGTCGTCCGATCTGATCTGGTTAATATGACTATGGATGCGGCCATCCTTGTGAGTGTGTTTCATAATCGTATTGATGAAGGTGCCCGAAGTCTTGTTCAGGTTCCGCGCTTCCAAGATGAGCTTGGGGAGAGCATGGTTTGTCTCTTGGAGGAAGCTCTTAGTGAAAGACGGTGCGCCTTTTTCGGTCTTTGGGTAGCCGACTCCGGCCTTATCGAAAGCCTTGGCGAGAGATTGCGGGGCCCAGATTTCAATGTTACCCCCAGCCATGCTTTTAATCTGTTTGAGGACTGCTTTTTCCCTCTTGAGGATTTGATCCCGTGTACGCTCCAATCTGTTGGTATCGACACGGACTCCACGCATGGTCATATCGACGAGGCATGGGAGCAGTTCAAGTTCCAAGTTAGCAACACTCCAGAGGTCTTCTTTGCCCAGCGTAACGCTAAAGTAGTTCCAGAGTTCGAGTGTGAGTTCAGCGTCAACTTCTGCGTAGGGACCGACATACATGGCAGGCATCTTCCACATCTCTGCCTTGGGATCAACGCCGAATTCCCTAGCCGCGGCGACTAAAGCTTTCTCTGACTTGGTCTTGGACAGGTGGTCGTAAGCCAATGCATTCAGGCTGTAGCTGAATCGGTTCTCGTCTAGCAGACTAGCTATTAGCATAGTATCGATTATGCGGCCATTGACCGTGAACCCCATCTGCTTGATCCAGCCCAGATCGTACTGGGCGTTGTGCATGATCTTATCCGCAGGGCACTCGAATACTTTCTTGAGCCACTTATTAACTATTCGCTCGTCTAAGTTTCCACCACCGAGGTGTCTAATAGGTATGTAACCTGACCACCCCTCGACTGCAACCGCATAGCCTACTACCTCGCCATCACCTGTAGGCCACCCGGGTCCATTTGATTTAAGGTTCGGGTCGCGTGTTTCGACATCAATTGCTATACGAGGTGCCCCCGTTAGATCAGGTAACTCTAACGGCGGTATCCACTCGCTCTTAGGTGTAAACATTGCCATCTGGAGACTCATTCAGTATCCGCCTGTAGGTTGTTTTCAATCCGCGCAATCTCAGCATCTATGTAGAAGCGTATTTTCTTAGCGTCACGCAACATATCACTGTGCGAGGATTCCCCGTACCGGTAGGCGGCACGGAAGATTTCTCCCATTTGAGCGTTCATGTCTTTGTGTGAGATCAAGTGCTGTAATTCTGAAGCCCCTTCTGGAAGCTCGTAGTACGAGGCCGTGGAACCGTCAGAGGTGCTTCCATCGGATGACCGCGTCCACATCTCTCCGCTTCCTTTAGGGGACTTTTTTACAACGTAGTTTTGAAAGTCATTCATTATCGTTCTCCTCAAAAGGGTATATCTTCTGATTTAAGGTCTTGTGGCGAAGGATACTTTGCGGGAGCCGGAGCAGGAGCGGATTCATTGCTGGTTGATATGTAACCCAGCTTGGCATCTAGCACGGAGATACTGTGCATGGGGCCCATGTTGCCTTCAAAGGTTTTGATCTGGCATCCGCTACCGGATATCTCAATGATCGAGCCCTCCACCAATGCGGTGGTGTAAAAGTCTAACTGCCTGCCCGCCCGTGCAAAGACAACCGCCTCGTAGTTAGTCCAGTCGTTTGTTTTTGTTTCACGATTATAAAACTTAACGCCTATCCGTAGTCCGAACCCAGTGCTTTCACCGGCTTGAAATTGGTTAGGTGTTTTAGTTAGTTTGCCTGTTACTGTAATACCCATTGTTATTGCCTCTTAGTCAGTTTTTGCAGGGATACCGGGATCGTCTGCAATTAGTTCATCGATTTCTTCGCTACTAAACTTAAAGTAGAAGGCGGGTGTACCGTCACCCAGCCACGCACCGACAATGTTAAACTCGTAGTACTCTTTGGCCTCGTTATAATCCATGCCATCGCGCTCTACTAGTATTTCCAGAACCTTGTCCTCGTCATACAGGACAACGTCCTCCTGTCCGCACCGTCGGCAGATGCCTACGATTGCTTCGCTCAGTCCGTCTGCTCGTAACATAATTACCCCCAGACCTTAACTTTCTTGCCGCCAAAGTATTCAACGGCGTGTCCTTCCTTAATTAGCATCTCGCAGATGTTCTCGTTATCCACGGTGTAAGGTACTGCAAGAATTCGTCCGTACTTACCGCGGCCTAGCGATTCAATCATAATCTCCTGACCGCAAAGTTCGATTAGCCTGTCCTTTGCCGCCAGACCCAAAGCCTTCTCAGCTAGGTTACGGGTCCGACTTTCGGGGGTGTCTATCCCGTGAAGCCGTAGCCGTTGCTTCTTTAGCTGGACATCAAATCCCAAGTTCAGCGTTACATCGATGGTGTCCCCATCTATGACCCGCTCTAGATCACACTTATAAAAATAAGGTTTCATAAATCGTAGCTCCGTGACATGTCTTCTGCATCGACAACATACAAAGCGTTCTTAGTTCGCGTGACCGCAACATAGAACACTCGGTGCATATCGTCAGGGTTACGCCGCATCTGTTCGTCTGCGGCAGGTGATAAATCGGTAAAGAGTACGACGTTGTCGGCCTCACCACCTTTTGATCCGTGGATCGTGGATACTGTGATACGGGGCTCGGCATTAAACTTCTCGCCCCGCCGTAGCATAGCAATGATGTAAGCTCGGTCTGTCTCGGGCAGGTTGTCCATAGCCTCGTGCCATATCATATCTTTGGTAGCCAACAGGCCAAAATGCTCCTGCAGCTGTTCTAGGTTAACTTCGCCGTCATCGTCTAGCCCGGGCAATTTCTTGAACCCGCGTGTCACCCGAGTCTTAATCGACATGAAGCTGTATATTTTTCGAGCAACATCGCCGGTTACCATCTTGCCATTACGCAGTCTTTCCCACCCGTTTACCGCGAGGCTCTGGCGCTCACTAATGGACCGATGGCCGCGGTATGTGAATAGGTATCCGCCCGCCTTTAGGTCTTGTGCCACGGATTGTAGTAGGTAACCGGCCTGTGCCATTACTAGCCAACTGTCCTCGGACATGTCTAGCGATGCGACGGAGTTGATCCGGACTAGCTTGCCCTCTTCTTTCTTGGGCTCGTAGCGTTTTGGAAAACGCATGGTAATACGTGAGGCGATACCCTCTGCTAGGCTGTGGACCACGCGAGGTATTCGGTAGCTTTGAGACAGGGTTTCTGACCCTCCCTCTAGCGTAATAAAATGATCTACATCCGCCCCTGCCCATCGGTAGATAGCTTGATCGTCATCTCCCGCGCAGTACATCTTCTCGGACTTCGCATCCAGAAGGTGAGCTATGTCCCACTGGAGAGGAGACAGGTCTTGTGCCTCATCTAGAAAGGTCAGCTTAAAGTCAGGGCAGTACCGTGCGCCGTTGTTCGCGAACACTGCCAGCATATCGGTGAAGTCATACAGACCGAAACGGTGCTTGTACTCTTTCAAGCAGCTATCCACGTAGCTTACAAGGTTCCAGTCCTTGTCTAGGTTGCTGATGTTGTACTGATCCCGAAGCGGGACCTTGCGTAGTCTGGCGAGGTTTATCACACCCAATATAGGGTCACTAGAACTGGTTACACTGGGCAGGTCTTCTTCAAAGTCTGCCGCTTTGTTTCCTGTTAGGTTAACGCCGGTCACTTTAGACAACTCTCTGTAGTTCTCTGACTGCATAACCTGATCCTTTCGGATGTCTGACATCGCCAGAGCCAAGCTGTGCAGGGTACGGAAGTTAGCTAAGTCTTCTTTCGGGTCCAGATCAAATCTAGCCGCCGCACGTTCTTTGGCTTCTGTCGCGGCTTTCTTAGTAAAGGCTAGGAAAGCAATGTCCATGGGCCGTATCCCGTTTTCCAAAGCTTTGTCTACCATGTTAAGTAGCGTGGTAGTCTTGCCCGTTCCGGGTGGGCCGAATATACGAAACATCAGTCTCTCAACTGTAGCCAGACGCGCACGGTGCCGTCTTCTTGTTTACGCTTCACCGAAGTGTAAGGGGTATTACCATACTCGTCCCTACGGGCGCGAATAGACGAGCCTAGCGTAGACGCTTGCTGATAGTCATCACACAGGATGCTGTCACCCTCTTCCATGTCATAAACGATGGACCACTTACCGTTACCGTATGATTTTGTTAACGGGACGTTCTTTTCTATTTTGACAGTCATAGGTCTTTCTCCACATCTAATATTAGTCGGTTAAGATGGCGTTTGACGATTTGTCTAACGCGCTCCCGAGTGAGGTTGTACCGGTTCCCGATTGCGGCAAATGTCATCCGATCCTCGTTCCACAGTCTAAATATCTCATTATTTCTATCTATTTTCTCTTCCATCAGAAGGGTGCCTCATTTGATCCACCAAAGTTAGGTGTCTTTAGCTCAACGTCTACTTTGTCGAAAGCAGGTACAGACCAGACCCTCACAGGGCGACCTTTTATCTTTAATACCTTTGACTCTCCGTGAATATCTCGCAGACGCTGGGCGATCTTATGAGACTTATAATCAAACCACTTGTTCTTCTTTAAGAACCCCTCGAAGTCTCGAAGCCTAAAGTAGGTAAGGCCTTCTTCCTCGTCGGTCCATGGGCGGCGTAGCAGTATCTCTTCCTTGTCTTGCGCTTGCTGTAGGAACCGGCAGAACTCTTCCAGATAGTCGTAGAACTGACCGCTGGTGCTGGCATCCTGTGCTACTTCCATGATGGCGGACTCGTTATCCTTCATGTCCGTGAGCAACGTGCTGATCCGGCTTTCCCACGTAGCTTTCTGTACGGAGCGTGGCATAAAGTTTAACTGCTCCATGCAGGCTTTCTGAAACACGGGCTGGCTTAACAGACCCTCAGTATCTAGCTCTAAGGGTTCGCCGTTTACGTCCATAAACCATACTGGGGGAGTCGAGTCGTACTTACGCAGGTTAGCTATGGATGCCCCTTGGATAGCGGCACCGACACCATATTTTCTAGTGCGGCATAGCTCTTTGTTGCAGTGTGCATTAACAGGGGCATCGGAACATTTATAGGCATAGTCCTTGCGGCTACACTGCTTTGCTACCGTGTTGACCTCGTTTAGCGGCAGAGGGGGCTCTAGGTACTGCATGTTGTAGGACAGTATCTCTGACTCCCAAGAGTCTGGGTACGCCTTACGTAGGTAGACCCCAAGGTTAAACAGGCCGTTGTTACGCCCACCCTCACTGATCTTGTTCGAGCAAAGTATTTGCAAGCAGGGTGGCCCATCTATCAGTAGTGAGGATTTCTTGGTTTCCACTACCTGTAACGCAACCACTTGTTCCAATGTCTGAGCGTACTTCTTGTGCATCTCAAAAAATTCTTCGATAGTAGCGGATGTACCATCGTCTTTAATCGCGTACCGTAGGCCGTCTTCTGCATCAAAGTAAGGCAGGTTCAAGAAGTTACCTACATCACCACGGTCTAGGTGAAGCTTGATCTGCTTTGGGAATATCTCTGAATCGCCGTAGCCTAATGCGGCAGACATACACTGCAACGCTTTCTGCATGTCTTTAGCGGTGACCCAGTCGTTTGTAAATAAGAAACAGTGCGCGCCGCCAGATTTTGATCGACACACTACTAAGGGCAAGTCTAGCTTGCGTATCTTTGAAACCAACAAAGTGTGGTCCAAAGGGTACTGATCAACGTCGATACAACCCCACTTGCAGTTGTTGTCCTCGTTAATCGGAATGATGCCAATTCCATGGCGACCACCTAAGTGGTTTTCCCACAGCAGCATGGTCCGTGGTTCGCGTACAACGCCCGCCTTACCTTGAGCCTTGCCGTTAGCGGCTTGCTTTTCTATACGAAAGGTCCCGTATGCTTCCTGTAGCCCATCAAAGATGGACATAAATTGCTCAATTACCATGTGATTCTCCGATTAGATAAAAAAGGGCGGCACTTGCCGCCCCCAGATACAAGCATCCCTAGAACGGAATATCGGAGTTTGTCTCTGCACTTTCATCGGAGTGTTTAACGACTACATCACCTGCGGTAATCGACTCAGCAAACGCCTTACACTGGGTGTAAGTACCTACGCTGTCTACCTGTGCTACGCGGCTCATCTCCCAACCATGCCAAGAACCTTTAGAGTTCTCTTCCTTGATGGTCTTGAGGTGGTAAACGTGGCTGAAACGCGGTGGAGTGAAGGGCCCGTTGGCACCCTGCATCTGCACGGACTGCATCATGCTGTTCCATTTACGCGACTTCTTTAACTGCGTAGACTTCATTGCGATCAGAGCAGTTTCGGCAGAGCCGTCCTCGTTCTGGACAACAACGAAGTGCTGGTGCGTCTCTTCAATATAGCTACCAGTCCCGCCGACAACATACTCTTTATTATCGTCAGGGGAACGCTCAGTCTTAGGGCGTTCTTGATGTGGCTCAAAGATATTGATCGGAGCGCCACTGCCCTCGCCACGTGGTGACCATTCGATGAAGCGACGCTGGTACGCACAGGGTATGACCTTGATACCATCTGCCCCTTTGTACAACTGGCCTGTCACCGTGTTGTAGATATCGCCCTTACGGGCCTTGTCGTTCTCATCCAGAATCGGATCGTTACCCGACAGGACTTTCAGGAACGGTAGTGCCAAGTCCTCTTGGCCCATGTTCTCCATACCTTTACCAGCATCTTCCTCAAACATGGTTGATACGGTTACCGCTACTGCTTTTTCTTCTTTAACTACAGGTGCCTTGCTCATTTTATTTCCCCTTCTTGATAGTTGCACGTTGACCGACCCAAGCTCCAAATAGCTCCATCGGAAATTCATCACCATTTTCTACACGCTCTTTAACAAAGGCGCGTAATGTCTGCGAATGCACTTCTGTCTTCTGCTCGGCATAAAAGCCTTCCTTCTCAGCAAAAGCAGAGAACGCACCTGCCTTATCGTCCTCACCGCGTCCAAAGCTACAGGACACCGTATTTTTGATAATATCGTCATAGCCGTGGTCACGAAGCCAGTTAAAGGCATCATGTCGATCCGCAACCCGGATAGAAGCACCATAAGTTGACTTGACTTGTACCTGAGAACCATCGTCTAATGCAAAAGCTGAAATGCCTAGTTCACTCAACATCGAGGGCATCTCTTCATCGGTTAGCTTTAGAAGCTGGTCTTTCTCGGCTTTAAGTTGTTTTTCAATTTGTGCAATCGTGCTTTCTTTCGCCCGGATTGCTCTTGCTAGGTCGGCCACAGAACTGAGGCCTGCTTGATCTACTTTTTCAACGCTAGAAGAGTTCTTGCTGTCATGCTCCTCTTCCATCATATCCAGTAGCTGGTTTAAATCACTCATACATCTTTCCTTTCGTTGTTGAAGGCACCGGTTGGGCCTTGACAATCACCTATATTATCTTATAATAACCAAAAGTCAACAGGTAATTAAAATGAATTTTGAGTTTAAGACACAGCCATTCAACCACCAGCGCACCGCTCTTGAAGACTCGTGGGCCGCGAAACATTATGCCCTGCTCATGGAGATGGGCACGGGTAAGACAAAGGTAGCTTTAGACACAATGTCTATGCTCTACGAGCAGAAGAAGATAGAGGCCTGTGTAGTGGTGGCACCGAAGGGGGTGTACGACAACTGGTCGCAAGGCGAGATTCCTGCCCACGTACCCGACCGTATTGACCGTCTTATCCTGCGCTGGACCCCCAACTCGTCTAAGAAGTACCAAGACGAAGTGAAGGCGTTCTTCGATGATGACAGCGGTGCGCTCAAAATATTTGTTGTAAACACCGAGGCGTTCTCCACGGCTCGTGCCACGCAGGTAGTCTATGCGTTCTGTAAGCGTCACCTGAATAACCTTGTGATTGTGGATGAAAGCACCACCATCAAGAACCGCAAAGCCCTGAGAACAAAGAACATCATCGGACTTAGGAAGTTAAGTAAGTACCGCCGCATCTTGACCGGGAGCCCGATCACCAAGTCCCCTATGGATTTGTTCAGCCAGTGCCTGTTCTTGAACCCAGACGCACTGGGGTTTAACAGCTACTACGGGTTTCAGAATCGCTATTCAATCGTAGTTAAGCGCACCATGGGTGCCAAGTCTTTCCAAGAGATTACAGGGTACCGTCGGTTAGAAGAACTAACAGATAAGCTGGAGCGGTTTAGCAACAGGGTGCTAAAAAAGGACTGTCTGGACCTGCCTGAGAAGGTGTATATAAAGCGCAACGTACCGCTAACCCCAGATCAGACAAAGCTTTACGTGCAGATGCAGAAGCTTGCGTTAGCTAAGTTAGCTAATGGGGAGTTAGCCACTACGGCCAGTGTCCTGACTCAGATCATGCGTTTGCAACAAATTTGCTGTGGATTCTTACAGCCCGACGATGGTGAGATACAGAGCATTCCTAGCGGTAGACTAGACAGCATGATGGAAGTTACCGACGAGTTGCAAGGTAAGGCTATTATCTGGGCCACCTATACCCACGACATAACCAGCATAGCTAAAGCGTTGAGAGATAAGTTTGGCTATGAAGCTGTCGCTACCTACTATGGCGCTACCGAGCAGGACGAGCGGCAGGACATTGTGACGAGGTTTCAAGACCCCGATTCACCCCTACGGTTCTTTATTGGTCAGCCCAAGACTGGGGGCTACGGCATCACCCTGACTGCGGCAGACACTGTGATCTACTACAGCAACTCGTATGACTTAGAGATTAGGCTACAGTCCGAGGACCGCGCACACCGGATCGGGCAGAAGAAGTCGGTGACGTATATTGATTTGGTATCGCCCTCGACTATTGATGAGAAGATACTGGAGGCTTTGCGTAATAAGATAAACATCGCCGGTAAGGTACTTAACGAGGATACTAAGGGGTGGCTACAATAGAATGAAAACCAGAATCCACATTAATCAACACAACATCCGGGCCAACACCAAGGGCGCTGAGTTGCCTGTTATTACGGTTAAGGACTATACACAGAACCGCAAAACAAACAGTGCCGAAGTAATGCTGGAGGGTAAGTGCGTGGCCCGGGTGGTTTACTCCCCGGATAAGCCCTTGTCTTGTGGGGCAAAGGTCTGGATAGAGACAGACCTAGATGTCGTAACTCAATGAATCTGGGGGTCTTTGTCGAAGCCTTTAATAGAGGCGTAGCCCTCCATCAGCACGTAGATCACATCTTCTAGCTCGTCGGCATCGAACCACATCTCTGTACTTTTCTTGCTCTCGTCTGCTTCGTGCTGTACGAGCTTGATCCCAGAACTCATGTCAGGTCCGGAGTTAGAGTAGACATGTACTGTGTAATGAGAAGGCGGCAACTCTGGTGTTACCGCTTTCTTTTTGAAAAGTAAGACATTGTCTTTCTTCTTCTCGGTCATGTCATCAAGCTACCAATCCCCTGATCACTAGCCCGGATTAATCCAGAAGCCATGTCATTAGGGAACAGTGCCGCATACTGTGACCGGTCCACAGGCCCACTAGGGGCCGTGGGCGGTGCAACAGGAGCCGGTGCCATCGTGGGAGGAGGCACTGGTTGCTGAAGTTGGGTTACTGGTTGTGGTTGTGGTACTGGTGCAGGTGCAGGAGCCGGTGCAAGCACTTGTTCTGTCTCGTCGCTTTCTACAACATCCAACGGATCACTTACTAGCGCACTAGCCGCGACACGTGGCATGTTAATACCGACTCTAGCACGAAGTTCTTGACCTAACAGATTACGAATCGTATTTGCTTCTCCGGCATCCCTAGCTTTTCGTAGGTGTAGCGCGAAAAGATCGGGGTCTTCAAACATAGCGGTCATAACTTTCGTTATGTTTTTGTTAGGTAGCTTATTGTAAAAATCTCGGACCATCTGGGCACCGCGAGCCGGGATAGCAATGTTTCCAGTGCCTCCGCGCAAGCCCAGTGTTTCCGCAGTTTTGGTGGCACCCGCAGAACCAATCATGGTTAAGTACAAGTCCATCATGGCACTAGCATCACTTACCAAGCTGTTTACGTTTCCAGCCTCAACATCTGCTTGATACCCAACCATCTTTATTAGACTGGTATGAATACGTTCCGCCATGCCTTCATCCATTACGCCATTATCTAAAAGCCAGCCGCCATACTCAAATTCTGTGGGAGCTTTTTTATTTGTAGAAGGTTTAGCTTTTACTGTAATTAAAGATTGCTTGCCCTTGGCATTTGGAATAGGTGTAAACAAAATCTCAAACATTTTAGACGGCTTAAAAGCAATGTTATTGCCCTCTGTTAGGGTATTACCCCCGGCTTTGTCTACGGCCCAATCTAAGAAAGCGTGTTGCATACCCGATATGGCCTCCGCTTGTTGCTCGGGGCTCAAAGCGGGGTTGTTTACAACCTCTAAAAGACTAGACAAGCTTTCCATGGGCTTCTTATTAGAACCGCCTATGGCACTATTTATAGTTGTAACAGGACTTTCGGTAGCATTGGTAGTTAGCTGTTTAAAAGTAACTAAGCTGTTCAGTCTGCCTTCTTGCGCGGCCTGCTCTGCTGTCACTGTGGCTAAAAGTTGTTTTGCTGAATCAACATCTTCCAAAGCTTCTTTTACAGACTTAAACTCATCCCGATCTAAAACCGTTTTAAAGTTTTCACGGAACTTATTTAAAGTACGTTGGTTAATTTCTCCAGTCTCTGGATCAAACGACTTTAAAGCATAGTTAGATAGCAGTCTGTTCATCAAGTCCTGTGAATCCGTCACAGTGTCTAAAATGGTTCCGTCAGCCATCGTGTACGTAGTGTCTATGTCGTTTGCTTTAAGAAAATTAAACATGTCATCGAAACTATTGAGCTTAACTGCCAGTGCGTCTTGACCGCCCTCAAAGAGCTTTTTAGAAAGAAGCTCTGGAGGTGTCCTAAGTTCCCCGGTCCGTGCTTTGCCCACCAATTTACCGGTAAACGCCCGGGTAAACACATCGTTAAACGCCTTACTGTAGGCACGTGCAAGCTGATGGCCTGCTTTAGCATCTGGATCAAAAGGAAGGGCTTCTACGATATCTAGCAATAGGTCTGCAAAGTTACCGGTGACGCGAGCCTTGTTTTTCTTTGTAGGGTCCGCGGACAGGTTCCGCATAGAAGCAAGCCACGTGCCGCGAGCCTTTATTAGCTCTTGAGTGCTAATAGTCGCGTCTGGGTCCGCTATGCTAGGGGTGTCATCAAAATCGTTGAAGTACTCTTGAACATCATTAAATTTCTTTCGAGCCGCTTCTTCTTGGGCATTCGTTTGCGTTGCACCCATTAAGTCAGTAGGCGCTAACTCCACTCTATTTGTCTCAGGATTGATTCGAGTAGCTACGCCAAGACTTTGTAGCTCCTCATACTTTTTAGCAATACTAGCGGGCATGTCGTCCAATACGTTGGGGGTATTGACGGTCAACCTTTCACGCAACCCTCGGGCATAGGTAAGTAAATTACCCAAGTCTTTTGTTTGTTCGGCATCAATACCCTCGGGCAGATTTTCATAGTCTGCTAAGAAACCGTCTAACATATCGAGAACTGACGGAGTTTCAGGGTCACTACTTCTCAAAGCCCCTGAATCGATCAACTCTTGCACACTAAGCTCGGAATTCTTTGTGGAGTTCCACATTTTTGATTCTGTTGCACGTGCCTGACGCATCAATACTTCCAGAGAATCAAACAATCGCGCAGAGGTTTCTGTGTTAGGTACATCGTCTTTTAGCTGGTCCATGGACCGCAATATTTCGTCCGCCGCCATATCTAGTCGGCCTTGCAGACCAGCCGTGTAGTTAGCTTCCATCAGATTAGCCGCAAGCTGTAGTGCGTCGGGGTCACCTGTTCTAGCTAAAGCAATGATTCGGTCACGGTATGTATTAAAGAAAGCTTGAGATTCTTTACGATTTTTATCACCTAAACCGGCGTTTGTTGCATTGTCTAAATTGATTTGATGCCCCTGCAAAATAGGGCTTCCTGTTCGTAAAACAACATTTTTAAGGTGTGTTAAGTCCTCAGTTGCGCCTTCTCCCAGTTCGTCAAGAACTGTACTGAACTCAGGGGTTTCTAATAGCTGTAAAATTTTGTCAACATTATCCGCAGGGTCGTCAGATGATTCCAAATCTTTTAAGATAACTTGCATTGCCCGCTGTCGGTTGCTTTCGTCTGTACCCCTAACTTTATTAAAAATTTCACCAAAAAGAGACTTGTTTTTAGCAAGTGAAATAACAAGGCTTGGAAAAAAAGAAAAGCTCATAGAACCTGCCATTTCGCCCGTAAATCGAGCAAGACCGCTGTCTGGAGCAACAGTGTCTGCGATCATAGCGCCGCCAGTACCACCGAGGGCTTGAGTGGCAATAAGAGTGCGCTCTAGACCACTTATTTTATCTTCCGGAGATTGTTTTATTGCTTTCTCAATAAACTGATTAAGGCGAGCCATTTTCGCCTTATCTTTTGGTATTGCACGGTTCGCGGCCAGCGCCTCGTCTAAGGGGGCACCTGCTTTACCAGTAGGCTTCACTCGAAGTAACGCATCTCGCGCCGCGGCAGCTTCCTCGCGACGGTCTTTTAAATTCTTTAGGTATTGAGCCCCACCGATATCAAAAGTTTCGCCTATGTTTTTTGTTACGACTCTTGCGCCAGAAATAGGTATGCCAAGGTTTACGAGTGTCTTTGTCCCTAAAACAGCCGTTTTATCTTCTGGCAGGGTTACACCCTCTTTACCGCCTAAAATAAAGTCTTGCGCGGCTTTTACAGCCTCGTAACCAAAAACACCACCTACGATACTAGTGGTAATAGGTATCAAGGCCTTGGCCGCTAAAGCCGCCGGTCCTGCGGGTGGTATAGGTGCTTGCAGAGCCATACCGGCTTTTAAGCCCGCAGTCATACCGGGAATACCCGCTAAAGAAGGAGCTACCTCTCTACCACCGGCGGTAAGCACTCTTGAAAACCCAGTTTCAATGTCACTCTGGTCTTCGTTCATAGCGAGGAACTGAATTATTTCTTCGTCAGTCAGAAACTCTTTGTCTAAATCTTCAAGATAGGGGGAGTCTCCGCCGGACAAAGATTCGTAAGACAATCCGGGGTTATCCGTGAACTGAGCCGACAGGTCCCGCGCAAGTATATTGGGCACATCATCGCTGGGTCCCGCCGCTCCGGTAAGATTGTCTATGTCGCCTTGAGTTAGCGTAAGGGGTGTAAAACTAGTTAGTTCTGCCACGTTTTAGCTCCCGGGTTTT
>Ga0208303_1000040_pt1 | contig 48897 bp, 85 predicted proteins | sample CB_VirMetaG_2_FD_184537 | JGI IMG/M metagenome (GOLD analysis project Ga0208303, IMG submission 184537) | Freshwater to marine saline gradient viral communities from Chesapeake Bay - CB_1504_2 Viral MetaG (SPAdes) (version 4) | ecosystem: Environmental > Aquatic > Marine > Coastal | place: USA... | reverse complement strand
AGAGAAGAAAGAAACACAAGCAAGAGCAAAGTACGATTCGCCAAGAGACTGATGAGTTTTTTCCGAGAAGACCCCTTTACTGGTTATTACGGCAGTAAAGAGGAAGACAAGGATAAAGAACACGACAAACTTGACAAAGAACGTAAACTTCGAATGAAGTTTGGTAAGTCCTGGAAGCAACACATGGACGATACCAAAAATGCTCAGACCAGACTTCGTAAGGGCGAGGTCAAAAAGTGGGATCCCAAGAAAAAGAAATATGTGTCAAACTTAGATTGATGATCTAAATAAATGTGAATTTGAGGCTCAAATTATGCTTTCATTCCTACTCCCACTCGCATCAAAAGTCATTTCTGATTCAGTCGCTAAGATTCCTGATAATGAGGAACTTGGTGAAAAACTGATTGATATTTGTCTGGTTATTCTTGGTAAAGCAGTTAAACTGACCAAGACTGACATGGATGATAAACTGCTGGAAACTGTTGCAGCAGCAATCAAAAACAGAGAAGAAGGGTGATTTTGAAAGCAGGGGTTCAATCTCCTGCTTTTATAAATATCTTTTAGCATAAGCAATTTTATCTAGGGCAAAGACATGGCACTTTGGGGCAATAACGACGCAGTTGGTTCTGGTGGAACAGTGTCCCTTGATTACAGCACTGGTGTTGTAACGGGGTCTGGTACTACTTTTGGTGAAACTGGAGCTGCTAAAGTTGGCGACGTAATCCGATTTGGTGTTCGCGGAAGCGGTGGAACTTATTTCGGTGATGCTGCTATTGTCAGCATTGCAGGAACACAATCACTGACCATCGGTTCTACCGCAGGTCTTAGCGGAGCAACAATCGCTGGAACTGATTTCTACATCTCTGAACTTCCTGTTTCGAGTGTTAAGGATGTCACTTACAGTGAGTCTTCTTCTGGCACTGATGATAAAATCATCTATGGTGTTTCGGATGCTGACACTGCAATTGGTGGCCCCGCTGGTTATGAGAAGATTGATGCTGGTTGGGTTGGAATCACAACTTACGTTGACAACCACGGCAACCTGAGAGTTAAGAGAGAAGTTCTTGTTGCAATGTCTGGCATTACCACAGGTAACATTCCTTATCCTACTGCTGAAGGATGATGTAAATGCTGTTTAGCGAATTGAACGAGGAGAACTTTCTCCTCTTTGCGATTAAAAATTATGAAAACCCAGCAGCAGTAACGAAAGAAGATTTTGAAAAAGATCTAAACCACTTTCGTTATATCAAAAGGTTGCTTAAAAGATATAAAAGCACAGGTGACCTTCGGGTTCACCTGTTGATCAACCATTTTATTATCCTTTATAACATCTTTGGTGAAGCTGCTACTCCGATGCTTTTTTATAAGATCGAGAGCAACTTGTGGTCGGTAACTAAAACCTTTATTGTTTTTCTGAATAAGTTACCAGAGTTCCCGAAAACTTATATTCACGACATTGAATTGGATCAAACCTGCCTAGAGGAACTGGAGAAGATTACCAATGGACAAGGACAAAATTGATAGAGTAATCAATGCATTTCGTACAGCAATGTATAATGAATTCAGTGTCTCAGAGGAAGGCATGGTGGCAAATCCTCCTGGGGGAAGTGGCGGATTTGGTGGGTCCTCCAATGCTGCTGGTCCTACTGCTGGATTTGACCCATATATGAGATTGGATGGTCGCAATAAGTATGTCAAAAAAGCCATCAAAGATTTGATGGACAGGAAGAAAAAGAGAGAAGACAGAAAAGCAAGAAAGAAAGCTTTAAATTACAACCCTTACTTCACTCCCTTCGATGTCAAACGAGGAACACGTTAGAATTGCAATCCTTGAACAGAAAATCGAAGATTTAAAGCCAATCGTTTATAAAATTGATCACGCGATTGAAAAGTTAAGTGAGGTAAATACAACAGTTAGCAGAATGCTTGCTGTCCATGAAGAGCGCATATCAAAGCAAGAAGAAATCGACACTGTATTATTTGCAAAGGTTGACAAACTCAGTGATAAAATTGACCGCAATAATGACAGTCTGTTTGCAAGAATACGAGCACTAGAACAAAAGGTTTGGAAGATAATCGGTGGGTTTGCTGCTGTAACAATTATTGTTAATGTTACTGGTTTGCTTTTACGCACAGGAATTTTAAACAACCTCTTGGCACCAGCACCACAACCTGTTATAATTCAAGGGCGTTAGTCTCTTTGGTATGGATTTTATTGATGTAAAGTACATCAATCTGTTGTCTTCACGACTTCCAAAGTTTAAGAGAGTCAAGGCGCATCTTTACAATTTCCGCTGCCCGATCTGTGGTGACTCACAGAAGAGTAAGAGCAAGGCACGAGGATATTTGTATCGAATCAAGAACAACACTAATTTCAAGTGTCACAACTGTGGACTGAACATTTCCTTCAACAGTTTCCTGAAGCAACTGGATCCTGTTCTGCATAAGGAATACATCTTTGAGAAGTTCAAAGGTGGTCAGACTGGTAAGAACTTTGTGACAGAAACTCCAGAGAGTGTTCTTGACATTGCTAAAGAGTCTAAACCGCAATTCGAAAAGAAATTAACAATTGATTTGCCATCAGCATTTGATGTCAATGTCTCCAAGATTTACCTTCATGGGAGGGCAATCTTTGATGGAGAGTTTTATTACTGTGAGAACTTTAAGAAGTTTGCCAACTCCATCAGACCAGGGACATTTGAGAACGAAGACTACGGAGAACCCAGAGTGGTCATCCCAATGCGAAAGGATGGTAACCTGATCGGGGTTCAGGGACGAGCACTTTCGTCAAACCCCATTAAATATATCACTGTAATGATTGACGATGAACAACCAAAGATTTACGGACTTGACCGAATCGATGCAGACTTACCTGTCTATGTGGTCGAAGGACCCCTGGACAGCACTTTCGTTGACAATTGTGTGGCTCTGTGTGGGAGTGACGGTGACGTGGGTTGTCTTGAGGGAAGCAACCTCGTTTTTGTTTACGATAACGAACCCCGCAATAAAGAAATTGTCAAGCGAATTGAACGACACATTGAACAAGGAAACAAAGTCGTCATCTGGCCGAAAAACGTCCACGAAAAAGACATAAATGATATGGTCCTTGCTGGTCATTATGTCAAGGATTTGATAAAATCAAATACATATCAAAATCTCGAAGCAAAGCTACACTTTACAACCTGGAAAAGAGTATGAGTAACGGAACAAAGGTCAAGAAGAGAGACGGAAGAATTGAACCATTAGACCTCGATAAGATGCACTTGATGGTGCAAGAGGCATGTGAGGGTCTTGCAGGGGTCTCTGCGAGTCAAGTTGAGATTCAATCTGGAATCCAATTTTATGATGGAATCACTACCTCTGAAATTCAAGAGATTCTGATTCGTTCTGCTTCTGACTTGATTGATTTGGATCATCCGAATTACCAGTTTGTTGCAGCACGTCTTCTTCTCTTTTCTGTGAGGAAGCAGTTGTTTGGTCGAACCAGGACTCTTCCAAAACTCATTGATCACATCACAGAACAAGCATACGCTGATCATTATGATCGTGAGATCTTTGATAAGTATTCAAGAGAAGAAATTGAACACGTCGAGATGTTCCTCGATCACAAGCGTGATTTTCTCTTCACTTATGCTGGACTACGCCAGGTTGTCGATAAATATCTTGTACAGGATAGAAGCACTGGGAAGGTTTATGAAACTCCCCAGTTCATGTATATCATGATCGCTCTGACTATCTTTAGAGATTATCCCAAGGAAACGAGACTCTCTTATGTCAAGCGATACTACGACGCAATCTCGAAGCACAAACTCAACATTCCCACACCTATCATGGCGGGAGTGCGAACTCCACTTCGACAGTTTGCTAGCTGTGTTCTTGTTGATGTTGATGACACCCTCGATTCTATCTTTAGCTCTGATATGGCAATTGGCAGGTACGTTGCACAAAGGGCGGGAATCGGTATCAACGCAGGTCGCATCCGTGGCATCAACAGTCGAATCAGAGGTGGAGAAGTTCAGCACACAGGCGTTGTCCCATTTCTCAAAAAGTTTGAAGCAACTGTCCGTTGCTGCACACAAAATGGCATCCGAGGTGGATCAGCGACTGTCCACTTCCCAATCTGGCACCAAGAAATAGAAGACATTCTGGTTCTTAAGAACAACAAAGGAACGGAGGACAATCGTGTTAGAAAGCTTGACTACTCCATCCAGATTTCGAAACTTTTCTATGAACGTTTCATTAAGGATGAAGAAGTTAGCCTCTTCTCACCACATGATGTTCCAGGTCTCTATGATGCTTTTGGTACTCCTGGATTTGATGAGTTGTATGTTCGTTATGAACAAGATCAGTCTGTTCCAAGAAAGACTATCGGAGGTCAAGAACTCATTTTGGATCTCCTGAAGGAGAGATCTGAGACTGGTCGAATTTACATTATGAACATCGACCACTGTAATTCTCATTCATCCTTCAAGGATAAAGTTGAGATGAGTAATCTGTGTCAGGAGATCACTCTGCCCACTTATCCTCTTCAACACATTGACGACACCGTGGGTGAGATTGCTCTCTGCATTCTCTCTGCAGTGAATGTTGGTAAGATTAGATCTGATGAGGAACTGGAAGACCTCTGTGACCTCGCTGTGAGAGGTCTGGAGGAACTGATTGATTATCAGGAGTATCCAGTCAAGGCAGCAGAGATTGCAACCAAGGCACGTCGCTCTCTGGGTGTTGGCTTCATTGGTCTGGCACACTACCTTGCCAAGTTGGAAGCACCTTATGACTCACAGAAAGCATGGGATGCTGTTCATGGACTCGCTGAGTCATTCCAGTATTATCTCCTTAAGGCTTCCAACACATTGGCAAAGGAGAAGGGACACTGTGAATACTTTGGCAGAACTAAATATTCAGACGGGATTCTTCCCATTGACACTTACAAAAAAGATGTAGACGAGATTACAACAACACCACTGCAACATGATTGGGAGGGTCTTAGAAAATCTATCCTGGAGACAGGACTCCGACACAGCACTTTGTCCGCACAGATGCCTTCAGAGAGCAGTTCCGTTGTGTCAAATGCCACAAACGGAATTGAACCACCTAGAGCATTCCTGTCCGCTAAAAAGTCCAAGAAGGGGGTTCTTAAGCAGATTGTTCCATCGTATTCAACTCTGAAGAATCATTACACTCTGCTCTGGGAAATGGGAAGCAACAAGGGTTACATTAACGTTGTTGCTGTAATGCAAAAGTTCTTTGATCAAGCCATCTCAGGTAACTGGTCTTATAACTTGGAAGATTATCCCGACAGAGAAGTTCCAACATCCGTGATCGCAAACGATCTCCTTACCACCTATAAGTATGGATGGAAGACTTCTTATTATCACAACACTTATGATTCCAAACATGATGGAAGTGATGAAGAAAAAGAGAATACTAAACAAAAACTTGAAGATCTAGTAAAAGAACTATCAGAGTCAGAGGAGGAAGTCTGTGAATCCTGCGCGATTTGATTTTAAGGTTTCACCAGTAGGTGGTAATAATGATGTGGATGTGAAAGGAATGACTGTTTTTAACAGTAGAGAGGTAAACACTAAGAAGCAACCAATGTTCTTTGGTGCTCCACTTGGTGTCCAGAGATATGATTCTTATAAGTATCCAGTCTTTGAGAAACTCACAACTCAACAACTGGGTTATTTTTGGAGACCAGAGGAGGTTTCACTTCAGAAGGACAGGTCAGATTATCTGACTCTTCGTCCAGAACAAAAGCACATCTACACTTCAAACCTGAAGTATCAGATTATGCTGGATTCCATTCAAGGTCGTGGACCTGGAATGGCATTCATTCCTTATTGCTCTCTTCCAGAACTGGAAGCGTGTATGGAAGTGTGGGGATTCATGGAAATGATTCACTCACGTTCTTACACTTACATCATCAAGAACATTTACTCGGATCCATCCGAGGTGTTTGACACGATCATCAAGGATCCAAGAATTCTTGAGCGAGCACAGAGTGTCACTGAATCTTATGATGACTTCATCAATTGTGCCCAGACCTACGGGAATGGCAGTGGTTGGTTACATCAACTCGAAGGTGTCCCAGCAGCACAAGAGGAACTCAAAGATGTCAAGAGAAAACTGTTCAGAGCAGTCGCCAACGTTAACATTCTTGAGGGTATTCGCTTTTACGTTAGTTTTGCTTGTAGTTTCGCCTTCGGTGAACTTAAACTCATGGAAGGATCTGCCAAGATTATCTCCCTGATTGCAAGAGACGAGAATCAGCATTTGGCAATCACTCAGAACATCCTTAACAAGTGGCGTGAGGGTGATGATCCAGAGATGAAACAGATCATGCAGGAAGAAGAAGAGTGGGTTTATGCCATGTTTGACAGGGCAGTAAATGAAGAGAAGAAGTGGGCAGACTATTTGTTTAAAGACGGAAGCATGATCGGATTGAATGACACTCTTCTCAAGCAATATGTTGAATGGATTGCTAACCGTAGAATGAAGGCCATTGGTCTCAAGCCAGTTTATGACATTGCAGCAAAGAACAACCCACTTCCCTGGACACAACACTGGATCTCCTCCAAGGGTCTCCAGGTTGCACCACAGGAAACGGAACTCGAATCCTATGTTCTCGGATCATTCAAGCAAGATGTCAAGAAAGATACCTTCTCAGGGTTCCAACTCTAAGAAACTTTTTACTGACGGATTTTATTATGAGTTTGAGTTTCTCATTGGTAGAGACAAACAAACTTTCATTCAGAAAATAGAGAGGTGGTGTGCTAAAAGACAACCACCTCTAAACACGATTCTTTTGCATTTGTTTGCTGGTTTTGTGGAATGGTATTATGGAATTAAGGTTTCACAAACCATGGACCAGGTTGATGCTCAGATCAGAGAGATTAGTGAGCGATGGAAAGCAGCACAGGAAGCACCAAAACCTGTTTATAAGACCGAGAAGTCTGAAGTTGAAGGATTGGACACCATTAGTGTTTCAACAGAGTTTCCAGACCCATGGGAAGAAGATTATAAAGATGATTGGAACGCTTGGAGGTCTAAATAACGCAGATGAAACATGATGAGTGTGTGATTACGAAAACCCCTGGTTGTATCTTGAAGTCCCTTTTACCTCTGACGATATTGGGGATAACTTTGGTTTTGTTTATAAAATTACCAATCTCACCAACGACCGACTCTACATTGGAAGAAAGGTTTTCTGGTTTCATCGAAAGCCCAGAGGGAAGAAAAGAAAAGTAAAAATTGAGTCAGACTGGAAAAAGTATTACGGGTCCTCCGATGAATTGAAAGAGGACATCAAACTTCTGGGTGTGGAAAACTTCAAAAGGGAAATCTTATCCCTCCACAAATCCACAGGACGTGTTAACTACGAAGAGACGCGCCAGTTGTTTCTTCACAATGTCTTGACTGAAAGCTTGACAGATGGCACTCCTGCATTTTATAATAGCAACATTCTTGGCAGGTATTACCGCAAGGATTACTTTGTGCCGCCCATGCCTTAGGCAAGAGGTGGATGTAAATTTTAATTGTTTTTAATGTTAGGAAAATTTTTTATGGCAGCATTATCTGCTGCCGTTGTACTTCCCTCACAAGTGAGTGCAGCAGAGGCAAGTGCAACAACATGTGGTTATGCGTCACATTATGGGATTGGTGATGGATACCATGGGCTTACCACAGCCAACGGCGAAAGGTATAATGCCTACGATCTTTCGACTGCTCATCGCTCGCTGCCTTTTGGAACCAAACTGCGTGTGACAAATCAATCTAACGGCAAATCCGTTGTAGTCCGCGTTAATGACCGTGGGCCATTCGTCCATGGCCGTATCCTTGATCTTTCTTATGGTGCTTTTGGTCAGATTGCTCCTCCTTCTCAGGGAGAAACCAAAATTTGCTATAGCGTTATCTAAATATTGAGCCAGTTTATCGGCACATATGAACGTCGATTTACATAATTTCTTCAAGTATTATTCTGAAGAAAACAAGCAGCATGTTGCTGCTGTTCAATGGTTGGAAGATAATCTACCAACAGAGTTTATGTCTGATGATTCCGAATGGATCAAATTATACAGACAGAAACCAAAGTCATCTGTGTTGGAAGTTCCTTACTTCCCACAGACTGACAACTACAGAGACGGAGAACGAACCTGTAACTCATCCTCCTGTGCTATGGTCCTTGAGTATTTCAAACCAGGAACACTCAAAGGTGCCAAGGGAGATGATGCGTATGTTCAAAAAGTATTCAATGTTGGTGATACAACGGATCATGCAGTTCAAACTAAAGTTTTGAGCATGTATGGATTAAAATCAACATTCCACTATAATCTTTCATTCAAAGATCTGGACACCGAACTAGAATTGGGTCGTCCAATCGTGATTGGTATCTTACACCGTGGTCCTTTATCTGCTCCCAGAGGTGGACATATGTGTGTAGTGATCGGTAAGAAGGGAGAAGATTATGTCGTGAATGATCCTTATGGTTCTCTTAACGACGGATATTCTTCTGACGTGTATAATGGAAGAGGTGCCGTCTATAAGAAGTCGGAACTAGCATCTCGTTGGTGTCCGAATGGACACGATGGGTGGGGGAGAACATTTTCTCCTTGATAAATAACGAAGATTATGCCACGACCCAAGTAATATTGGGTCTTTTGTTATATGAATGTGGTGTGTCATTAGAGCCTAGAAAGGTGCCCCCAGAGATGGTTGTGGTGTACCCCCCTTTTATTAGGATAAAGAGTTCTATTAGTATTGATGAAATTTAAAAAACTGTTGCTTGGTCTTCCTTTGTTGCTATTATCTTCCCTTCATCATGGTCACCACCGTGTTGAAGTGATGAAAAAGGATGTTGGAGTGTCTAAACTAACGATCGAAACTGACAACCCCAACACTGATAATGTCGATAACAACATCGATAACGGTGATAAAAAGAAGACAACCTTTGGTCCTGCCACAATGGCACTCTTGGACACCATTGCATTTGCAGAGGGAACTTCGAAGTATCCGAACAAAGGATACAACACACAGTTCACTGGAAGGCAGTTTTCAAGCGTCAACCATCCCAGGCAAGTGCTGAGTTCTGGTTGGCATCGTTCTGATGCTGCTGGTCGTTATCAGTTCCTCAGCACCACCTGGGACAGCGTGGGTGGTGGTCCGATGACCCCCGAACGTCAGGACAAAGGTGCTGTGAGGTTGATCATCAAGAGATTGAAGGCAGCAGGAATTCGTGTAAACAATGCGAATGATCTGGAGTATCTTCTCAAGACAGAAGGACTTTCTAGGAGAATCTTGGCAGCACTCGCACCCGAGTGGGCATCACTCCCCACCATTTACGGTGGAAGTTACTATGGACAGCCTGCAAAGAGTCACGCACGTCTTCAAAGTTACTTCAACAGTCTGTTATAATTATTTCGTTGACACAAAACAATGATCAGCAAAATAAAAAAATTAGTCAAGGCAATTGTCTTGAAACCTGTCAAGGTTCTAGTTGAACCACAGGAACCAAAAGTGGTTCAGAAACCTTATCAAACAGTTCCTGCACCTGTGGTAACTCCAAGTGATTCTTGGTTTGGTGAAGCACCTAAGACCGAAAAGGTGATAGAGTATGTCAAGCAAAAGAATGAAGAACTCTATCAAAGACTTGCTGAAGGACCTCAATCAAAAGAGGTTGACAACATCCACGAGGTGATGTACAATAAATCAACTGCCAAAGGGAACACAACGGTTCAACTGGATCCCCAACCCCAAGGCGGTTCAGAGAACGTTTGGCAGTCTGGAGCGGGTCCTCATTTTTGAGGGTCTTCCCTCTGATGACTCAGTAGCTCAGCAGGATAGAGCATCTGCCTTCTAAGCAGTTGGTCGGGGGTTCGAATCCCTCCTGAGTCGCCTTGCCTTCTTAGCTCAGCTGGATAGAGCAACGGTTTTGTAAACCGTAGGTCGTCGGTTCAAGTCCGACAGAAGGCTTTCCTCTTCGGAGGAATAGGTTATAATACCGATGTCTTGGACAGGAGTTCGATTCTCCTCGTCTCCACTCATGGGGACGCAATGGTTTCGACAGGGTGTTATGGGTTATAACTGAAACCTGCTTGGATAAGCAAACAACAGATGCAAATAAAATTGTATCCTTTAGGAGGACTGCCGTTGCTGTTTAAGCAATAGCACTCTGACCTGCGGGGAGGGCAACCTCCCTCTTGGGGTTGTAGCTCAGTCGGTTAGAGCGCCTGCCTGTCACGCAGGAAGTCGTGGGTTCAAGTCCCATCAGTCCCGCCTGGGGAATTAGCTCAGTTGGTAGAGCGCCTGCTTTGCAAGCAGGATGTCAGGAGTTCGAGTCTCCTATTCTCCACCTCGCGGAATTAGTTCAGTGGTAGAACGCTATCCTTCCAAGTTAGATGTCGTCGGTTCGAATCCGATATTCCGCTTTCCCGTTCGGGAACATAATGCGTCTTTTGCGGACGTTTCAATGCTCTTTTTACCGAGCGGGAACATTATGGGTAGAGAAAAGTATCAGTTCGGTGGTCTCAAAACAACATCAATCAATGTGCTGAGATTGCTGAGTGAACTGGAAGGTTCTTTTCAACTTCTTAAATACATGGGGTTTGAAGAGGACATGAATACCATTTCAGAGATGAAGCAAAGGTATTACAAACTCTACTTCAAAACATCCAAAGAGGAGAAACACAATGGCGTGTAGCTCAATGGCAGAGCAGGGAGCTGTTAACTCTCTGGTTGCAAGTTCGAGTCTTGCCACGCCAGCCTTGCCCGCTTAGCTCAGAGGTAGAGTACCTCCTTTACACGGAGAGTGTCGGCGGTTCGATCCCGTCAGCGGGCATTCCCATGGGGAACTTATGAAGAAATTTATTTTGGCACTCATGTTACTGGGTGCACCAGCACTAGCAGAACCAAACACCAGAGGATGGTACACCCATGATGCCATGGGTTGTATGATGATGCGTGAGTGTACGAAAGGAGTGGTTCAGATCAACTCCATCGCAGACTTGGCAAATTATTATGGTGACGATAAGAAGTTTGAACTTGTTGGTGAAGAGTTTGATGCTCTGATGAAACCCTTGAAGGAGATTGGAGTCGGAGTTTACATTGCTCCTGAGAAGTATTTTGTTCCTGGTCACAGGGGTGTTTACTTCACTGTGGGTAACAACTTCTTTCTCAATGATAAATTCGTCCATCGTCCTAGTGTCCTGATGACTGTGATGCGCCACGAGGGATGGCATGTGGTTCAAGACTGCATGGCAGGAACTGTCAAGAACAATCTCATTGCCATCGTCATGCCAGAGGAAGTTGTTCCTCCAGTTTGGAGAGAACAGGCAGAACGGAATTATCCAGCAGATGCAGTTCCCTGGGAAGCAGAGGCAAAGTGGGCAGGTTGGGAAGATGGAATGACACAGGCAGGTCTTGATGCTTGTGCTAAAGGGGCACCCTGGGAGACTTATGAACCCACTCCACTCACAAGAGCATGGTTAATTGAAAACAATTACATCAAGGAATAAGGATGCAGAACAATGATCACCGTCAGATGCAAACAGTGCAACAAGGAGATAAAGAGCGACCACCACCATCAGTGTTGTGGTTGTCCTAATATGATGACCGTTATCGAAGACAAACTCACAGCAGTTGACTTGTCTAAGGTTATTATGATAAAATCAGATCAAGATAAATCTTCGAAAAGAGTTTTATCTAATGCCGACCTTATGTATCAAGAGGAAAGACGTAAAAGAAAAGTCAGAAGACTGGACTTTGATGTCCGTTGATTGGAAAGGTGGTCGAGTGGTTGATGGCTCTGGTCTTGAAAACCAGCGAAGTGAAAGCTTCCGTGGGTTCGAATCCCACCCTTTCCGTGCTATAATACATAAGTCAGGAAACTGACTGCGGTGACCCCCTTGCAGGTTCAGGGTTAGCGGCGATAGGAACCTGCACTTCGGAGTGTGGCGCAGTTTGGTAGCGCATCCGCTTTGGGAGCGGGGGGCCGTAGGTTCGAATCCTATCACTCCGATCTGTTATAATTACATTGCCTTTACCTTCTGTTAATGGAAGTTTTTACTGTTAAGGAATGGGAAGAGAACTTTGATGAACTCTTCGCCAGGGTTGAAAATGGTGAAACCATTGGTGTTATAAATGAAGATGGAAAAGCAGCAGTGTTTGCCCCTGCAGATGATTCCATTCTTAATTTGTACACGAATCACGATGAAGCATCTTAAGGTGGACACTGATTATGCTGTCCACTCTCCTGATTAAACAACAGGATTTACCCTTATAATAAAAAGGTAATCAAACAGAACAATGACTGTTATCTCCAAGTTCAAAAAAGATCTCACCACCCTCCGTTCTGCGGTCGAAGGTGTTTTCTACCTTGATGTCAAGAACCCCAAACTTTTCAAAAAGGTTCGTAAATATTATGAGAACGAAGGTGTCCAGTTCTCTGGAGACCCCCTCGATGATTATGACATCTTGATTGATTGTCTTGCTGAAGACCTTGATGCCGTTGAAGTCGCTTCTTGATTATGAACGTCACTCGGAAACCAACCGTTCTTATGGAGCGGTTTCCTTATCGTTATATTCAGGTTGGAACCTTGGAAATCAATGGTAAACCTGATTGTCGTATTCAAAAGATTGACTCCTACACAGGACGTTATCGAGACATGTATTTGTGCGACAATGAAATGCAACTTCTGACTGCGATGGAAGATCACGATTACACCTGCTGGTTAGATCCTGATAATGTTCCAGCGTATGTTCATGATGATTAAGTCACGGATGGACTCTAACAGCACTGGTCGGGATGAACCCCATGAGTTTCTTGCTTCTCTAAAGAGCAAGTGGTGGAGTCGATGACCTCTGAGTTTCTTGTTTCTCCCAAAAACAAGTGGCGAGCCTACCTCACGCACAGGACCTCTTCGGGGGTCCTTTTTTCATAAATAAGGCAGCGACTAAAATTAACATGTCTGAGAGAGTTACTTCTGCAACTGGCGCATACATGAGTCAGTATGATCAAGAAGTTGAAGCAAGATTGAAATCCCTGGAAGAAACCGTGGGAAAGCTTCAGGAGGAGAACGCACAGTTGAAGAAACAAGTGAAATCACGTTCAGCAAAGGGTGCGGATGCTCCGACTGCAAGTGCGGATCTTGAGAACAGAGTTAAAGTTCTTGAGTATGTTGCAAGAGCAACTGAACCAAACTTTGACAAACTGGCAAGCAAAGCATAAAATAATAAACAGATAATCAACTAATAATGTCTCAATATCAGAAGAAGGCACTCGTTCTGGGTGCTGGTGGATTTATTGGAAGTCATATGGTGAAGCGCCTCAAGTCTGAGGGTTATTGGGTCCGAGGTGTAGACCTCAAGCGTCCTGAGTTCTCAGACTCTGAAGCGGATGAGTTTATTCTTGGTGACCTCCGAGACTTCGACTTCGTTGGTCGTGTCCTGGAGTACAAGGGAACAGCAGGTAACTTCTACAAGGAAGTTCCTTATCGTTATGTTCACTCATTTGATGAGATTTATCAGTTTGCTGCTGACATGGGTGGAGCAGGTTTTGTCTTCACTGGTGAAAACGATGCAGATATCATGCATAACTCTGCAACCATCAACCTAAACGTACTGGAGAGTCAACGTCAAAGGAACGAGAGGACTGGTCGAAACTACACTAAGATCTTCTATTCTGGATCTGCCTGCATGTATCCAGAACACAACCAACTCGATCCTAACAACCCCGACTGCCGTGAACAATCTGCATACCCCGCTAATCCAGATAGCGAATACGGATGGGAAAAGTTATTCTCTGAAAGACTTTACTTTGCATACCATCGGAATTATGGTATTGCTGTGCGTGTTGCCCGTTACCATAATATCTTTGGCCCAGAGGGAACTTGGGACGGGGGTCGAGAGAAGGCTCCTGCTGCCATCTGCCGTAAAGTCGGAAGACTCCCAGAAGTTGGTGGAGCAATCGAAGTCTGGGGAGACGGTGAACAAACTCGATCTTTTCTATATGTCGATGAGTGCATCGAAGCAACTCGTCGATTGATGGACTCTGAGTTCATCGGACCAGTGAACATTGGTTCCGAAGAAATGGTCACCATCAATCAATTGGTTGAGACTGTTGCCAAAGTTTCTGGCAAGGCAGTTCAGCGTCGTCACAAATTGGATGCACCTTTGGGTGTTCGTGGTCGCAACAGTAACAACGATGTCATCCGTAAAGAATTAGGATGGGATTATGGGATGACTCTTGAAGAAGGCATCTCAAGAACTTATAATTGGATTAAGCAACAGATTGACAATGAACAGAATCAAGGACTACGACAAACTGAAAACGAGAATAACCTCGTGGCTGTCTGATTATCTTAAAGGAAGTGGGTTGAAATCATTTGTGGTCGGTGTCTCTGGTGGCATCGACTCTGCTGTGGTTTCAACTCTCTGTGCTGAAACTGGACTTCCTGTTTATGTAATTGGAATGCCAATTCACCAGGATGAAGGACAACGAACACTTTCAATCAATCATCTTCTTTGGTTGACTGAAAATTATGAAAACGTTTCGATGGTTCAGTTTGATCTAACTGAAGTGTTTGAACAGTTTAAGAAGTCTTTGTCTGGTTATGCTCAGGACCCACTGGCACTTGCCAACACCCGCTCACGTCTGAGAATGGTTACCCTTTACCAGATTGCTGGTGAGAACTCTGGTTTGGTTGTCGGCACAGGTAACAAGGTCGAAGATTATGGTGTTGGGTTTTACACTAAATATGGAGACGGTGGTGTGGACATTGCTCCCATCGCTGACCTTTATAAGACTGAAGTATGGGAACTTGGAAAGCATCTGGGCGTAAGTCAAGATATTATCGAAGCAAAACCCACTGACGGTCTCTGGGACGACAAGAGAACCGACGAAGATCAACTGGGTGCCTCTTATGAGGATCTGGAGCTGGCAATGGAGACTGGAACTGGTCCTGCTGTTAGGGAACTTCACTGGTTCAACGCCCGTAACAAACACAAGATGGATCCCATTCCTACATTCAAGTTATGAAGATTGGTGTAATTGGGGCAGGCAGACTTGGCATCTGCTTTGCCCTCCTGTGTGAAGCAGCAGGTTATGATGTATTGGTCTCCGACATCCGAGAGGATTATGTCGCGGGGATCAATAACAAAAGAATCAAAACAAATGAACCTGAGGTTCTGAATCTCCTTAGAGCATCAGAGAATCTGAGAGCAACCACCAGTAACGCTCAAGTTATTGATGAGTGTGATCTGATTTACACACTGGTTGCCACCCCTTCACTGGATGACGGTAACTATGATGTTTCTGCTATCTGGCAGGTGGTTGAGGACTTTTCCTTCTGTGAGAAGACTAAGTACTTTGTCATTGGATCCACAGTGAACCCTGGTGACTGTGACCGATTCAAAGAGAAACTTCCTAACAACATTAAGGTTCTCTACAATCCTGAGTTCATCGCACAAGGTTCCATTGTCAATGATCTGAGAAAGGCAGACATGGTTCTCCTGGGTTATGATCAGAGTGATCAATATGCCGAAAGAATCGTTAAGGATATTAAGACTCTTTATCAAAAGATTCAAACCACCAGGGCAATCGTCTGTGGGATGTCAGCAAAGGCAGCAGAGATCACAAAGATTGCACTGAACTGTTTCCTTACCACCAAGATCAGTTATGCCAACATGCTTGGTGATCTTCTCCAACAGGCAGGATGTGGTGATGAGGTTACTGCTGTCCTGAGGACCATTGGAACAGACTCCCGTGTGGGTTCTAAGTATCTTGGTTACGGTTTTGGTTATGGTGGTCCCTGTCTTCCCAGAGATAACAGGGCATTCGGTGCTTACGCTCAAAGTCTTGGACTTGAATACAACTTGGGTGTTGTAACTGATGAGATCAACAACCAACATGCCAGGTTCATTCGTGACTGGTACATCAAGATGAATGAACATAACAAACCATTCTTTTTTGAGTCCATCACTTACAAGAAAGGAACTGACATCCTGACGGAGAGTCAACAGTTCAGGTTGGCACAGGATCTTCTGGCATGGGACAAGTCAGTTTACATTTTGGTTGATCCGAAGATTGATAATCGTGTTTACAGTGATCTTCAAGCAACTTACGGAGATAAGGTAAAATTTGTAGACAGTAAGGATAATATTACTGAAGGTGTTTTTGTGGTGAACGTATGATTGGTTACGACAGACTTGGAACGAACGGAAGGTTTGGAAACCAACTGTTTCAATATGCAGCACTAAGAGGCATTGCTGCTCACCACGGTTATGACTGGTGCATTCCACCAGAAGATCATCCCACTTACGCAAATTATGGGATGCATCATCCATTTAAGGAGCAGGCACCCACTGGATTTGTGAATAAGAACGTGTCTCCTCAGGCAATGTTCAGTTTTGATAATCTAAAAGCACTCAACAGCACGAAAAATGTCACCGAGTCTTGTTATAACTTTGACCAGGATCTCTTTGATAACTTTGAGGACAATTGCAACCTTGATGGTTATCTACAAACTGAGCGTTATTTCAAGCACATTGAGAATGACATTCGTAAGGGTCTTGAGTTCAAAGATGAAATCGCTGATCCATGTCGTGAGTTCTTATCTGAGTTCGATAACATTCTATTCCTTCATGTCCGACGAGGGGATAACGTTGGAAGAGAAGATTATTATCGGATGATGACGTTCGATTATTATGAACGAGCATTGAAAGAGTTTTCTGAGGATGCACATGTTCTGGTTTGTTCTGATGATCCAGAATGGTGCTCTGAACAGGAGTTCTTTGACAGTGAGAGGTTCCTGGTCAACACTGACGTTCCTGAGTATGATCACCTTTGTCTTGAAGGTGATGGGTCTCACAGACACTCGAAGGTTCCTTACACTGATTTGTGTCTGATGTCTCTGTGTAACGGAGCAATCTTGTCTTCAAGCACTCTGGGTTGGTGGGGAGCATGGTTGCAAAGAAACAGAACCAATCCCATTGTTGTTCCTGAGCACTTCTATGGTCCTGTTCTGGAAGCAGTAAATAACTGTTGCGATCTTTATCCTGAGGAGTGGACTGTAATTCCTAATTGATATGAAACACAATCTGAAAGATACAACATTCATTATTCCCATCAGAATTGAATCTGATGATAGGTTGAGGAATGTTATTACAACTTGTTGTTTCCTTCTAGAAAACTTTGATACCAAAGTAATCATTAAGGAAGTAGATAAACAGTCAGTGTTTCAGAAAGAAGCACTTCCTCAGATTAGAGAATATGTTGAAGATGCTATTAGTAATCTCACTCATATTTTTGTAGAGTCTGATCCCATTGATGATACCTTCTACAGAATGAGGTATATCAATGAGATGCTTTCTATGTGTGAGACAGAAGTAGTTGTTAACTATGACTGTGATGTTCTTCTTCCACTAGGAACTTACATACAGGCACAGGATCTGATTGTAAATGATGAAGCAGATGTCATTTACCCCTATGGTCAAGGAATGTGGCAAAAGAAAATCTATGCTACAGATCAAATGGTTTCTGATTTCCTGTCTAATGATTGTGATTTCAAATACTTAGAATCTAATCATCAGATGGATAATGCTGAGAGTGGTCATGTTCAGTTCTTCAGAAGATCTACTTGGATTGAAGGTGGTATGGAAAATGAGAACTTTAAGTCATACTCTCCAGAAGATAAGGAAAGGTTGTTTAGGTTTGTAACTCTTGGATATAGAGTTACCAGAATTGAAGGTTTCGTTTATCATCTTGAGCATAAGAGAGGTCAGAATTCTTGGATTACTAATCCACATATGCAAAACAACAATGCACTTTGGCAATTCCTCCAAACTCTAAACAAGGATGAGCTGAAGCAATATTATAAAGAACAGAAGTATCTTAAGAAGTATCAATGACCCCCGAATGGACTGTGATTCCGAACTGATGAAACATAATCTCAAAGACACGACGTTTATCATTCCCATCAAAATTGAGTCTGATGATCGTCTGAGAAATGTGATCACTGTGTGTTGTTTTCTCCTGGAGAACTTCGACACTAAGGTGATCATTAAAGAAGTCGATAATGAATCTGTCTTTGAACAGGTTGCTCTCCCTCAGATTTCTGAGTATGTGGAGGATGCCATTGGTAATCTGACTCATATGTTTGAGCAGGAAGATCCTGATGATTCTGTGTTTTACAGGATGCGTTACATCAATGAGATGCTTCATAAGGCAGACACACCCGTTATTGCTAACTATGACTGTGATGTTCTGATGCCCATTCAGACTTATCTGGAGGCACAGAAGCAACTCACAGAGGGTCCTTTTGATGTCATTTACCCTTATGGCCTTGGTCCCTGGCAAAAGAAAGTGTTTGCCACTGATAAGATGGTCTCTGAGTTTCTCTCCAATGATTGTGAGTTTTCTTACTTAGAGAAGAAGGTTGAGATTGACAATGCAGAGAGTGGTCATGTTCAGTTCTTCAGACGTTCTGCTTACATTGAGGGTGGAATGGAGAACGAGAACTTCCATGGTTCAGCACCAGAAGATAAAGAAAGAATTCACAGATTCACAACATTAGGTTATAATGTTGGAAGGATTGAAAATTGGATCTATCACCTGGAACACAGTCGTGGGAATAACTCATGGCCTGTTTCTTACCATGGCAATCCTCATATGAAAGATAATATTGCACTTTGGAATTTCTTATCTGGTCTAAGTCCAGATGAGTTGCGACTTTATTATCGAGATCAAAAGTATCTAAAGAAATACAAATGATAGGATTCAATTACCTGGGGAGACTCGGGCAACTTGGTAATCAGATGTTCCAATACGCCTCTGTCATGGGAGTGGCATGTGGTATTGGGACATCTTTTTGTGTCCCCAGACATGACCAAGTTGTTGTTGATGGTCTCGGAAACAAACTGAGAGTCGAACTCTTTGATGTTTTTGACATCCCAGAACAAAACGTTGGATTCATTCCTGCTTCTGATCTTCAGGAGAAAGGATTTACTTATGATCCAGATCTTCTCAAACTGTCACCAGACACTGATGTGTCACTGGTTGGGTTCTTCCAATCTTACAAATACTTTGATCACGTCAAACAAAATGTAAGAGATCATTTCAAGTTCAAGCAACAAATTGTTGATGACTGTGAAGGTCTTCTTGAATACTTTAATAATCCAGTTGCTCTTCACATCCGCAGAGGAGATTATATCATCAACTCTGCTAACCATCACAACTTGTCAATGGAATATTATGAGAAAGCATTGGAAGAGTTTGATTCTGACAGACAGGTAATTATCTTCTCCGATGATCCTAAATGGTGTCACATTCAAACACTGTTCGCTGATGACAGATTCATGATCTCTGAGGGGAACAGTTCTTATCATGACCTTTATCTGATGACACAATGTAGTGATTTTATCATTGCGAATTCAACTTATTCCTGGTGGGGTGCTTATCTGGCAGACCGAGGGAAAGTGATTGTCCCTAACAAATGGTTCGGTCCCAATAACTCAGATAAATCTACAGAGGACTTATATCCTCCCCACTGGAAAATTATCCCCTACTCCTAATGTATGTTTACGATTATCCCGTTGAGGGTGTGATTACTCAAGACCCATCACCCACTCATCAGGCATACGATTTTTCCTGCATTCCAGGAGATCCTGTTCGGGCAGTTCATGCTGGTGCTGGAACTTTCTACTGGTCACACAAGATGGGTTGGGTCTTTGTGCTAAAGTATGAGGATAGGGAGACTTCTTATTCACATCTTGGTGAAGTTGGTCCACAGACTTATTACCTTCAAGGTGATGTGATTGGTCTTTGTGGGGATACGGGAGAATGGAGTTCTGGTCCTCATGTTCATTTTGAATCTAACAAACCTTATCGTTTTTGATTATGAGTTGGAATCTTGTTACTGTTGCCTTTGGTGATAAAAAGTATAAAAAAGGACAGAAGTTCTTAGAGAATCAATCAAAGAACTGGAAAGTCAATCACATTGGGTTTGATGAAACTGACCTGCAGGTTGGACACACCAACCTTCATGAATGGTTTGCTTGGAAACCTTACTTCATTCTTGAAGCAATGAAGCAATTGGAGGAGGGTGACAAGATCCTTTGTCTGGATGCCTTGGACATTGTTCACCCTGACATCTTTAAGTATGTCGATGAAGTCATGGGTGATGATGCGTGTCTTCTTCCTCTTGGTAACTCTCGCAATGGTGATTACACCAAACGTGATTGTTTCCACTTCATGGAATGTGATGATGAGGATTACTACAACTCTAATCAACTGGAAGCAGGTTTCACTTTCTGGCGTGTCTGTGATGAAGCAAAGGACATCCTGAAAGAGTGGTTGATGTGGTGCATTGATGAGCGTGTGAATGGAGAACTGACAGATGAGTCTGGGCTCCCACAGATTGAGGGATTCAAAGAGTGTCGTCATGATCAGAGCATTCTTACTAACATGGCAATCAGAGATGGATTGTCTGTGGTTGGCAGTGAAATTCGTGCTTTGATTGAATGTAACGCTGACTATTGGTACGAACGTTACAATAACAATTCTGTTCAGATTTATCGTCCCATCGACACTTATCTTGTGGCAATCAAAGAGAAAGTTCCTTACATCAAAGAGACTCTGACCGACAGCATCATCCTCACAGTTCATAATCAGGGAGACATTCTAGAACAAGTTCTGGAAGGAATTGAAGACAACACAGAAGGAAACTATGAAATCATTGTTGTTTTGGATGGATGCACCGACAACAGTGAAGCAGTTCTGGATGATTACCTGAATAACTCCACCATTACCAGCAGAGTGACAATCCTTCATGCTGATGATGTCTTTGAGACAAAGGCAAACAACATCGGTTTGAAGGAAGCAAGGGGTGATTATGTGATCATTGTTCAGGATGACATGGTGATCAAAGAGAAGGGATGGAACACCAGAATGAGGAAACCCTTCCAAGAATTTAATGATGTGTTCGCTGTGACTGCAAGGACAGCGCACAATTACACGAGAGGTGCAGGGACGCACCTGGGTCAGGAAGACCGAGATGACTGCTGGTGTGACATCGTGGAACCTTGTGATGAGGCAAACAGAAGTAACACACCACGGGATGTCTTTGCTGTCCGAGGAACAGTCAATCGTGGTCCTTTGATGATTGACAGAGATGATCTTGTCAAGATGAATTACTTGGATGAAGCATTCTCACCACAGGACATGGATGATCATGATCTAATGTTCCGCATGAGGAAGAAACTAAATAAGGTTTGCGGTTGTTACTGGATTGATTTTGAATCTGATCCATCATGGGGTGGAACCAGAAAGGAAACTGGAGAGCCTGCTCCATGGCTATATAAAGCACAGCATAAAAACAGCAAGATCTTTTATGAGAGAAATGCTGATGTGTTAGAGGATTATCGTATTATTGAGAACAGAGAATTGAAATGACTTACAGTAAAAGATTCAGCAGCAAGTTCTTTGCTAAACTTCTGCAACCTGAAGGAAGAAATCCTCAGAGGGACAGAGCATCCTCTCTGTCCATTGTCTTTGAACTTCTTGATCAGAAAGAGGATAAAAATTTTCTGATTGTTGAGACTGGATGCATGAGAGCAGATCATGGTCAACTTGCTTTGGGTGACGATGGTGCCAGCACTTACATCTTTGATGATTTTATAAATTATTATGATGGTGAAGTTCTTTCTGTTGACATCAATCAGGATAATGTAAATCATGCAACAGCAATGACTTCAGATAAGACCAAGGTAACTTGTTCTGATTCTGTCAAATATCTTTGGTCACTACCAGAAGAAAAGAAGATTGACTTTCTTTATCTGGATTCTTTTGACTTTGAACCCGACAATCCCATCCCCTCACAAGAGCACCACCTTAAGGAGTTGTGTGCTGTGATGAAGAATCTAAAGAAGGGAACAATTATATGTGTTGATGACCACCTCAACACACCGATCTTTGATCAGTACAGAGCATCACTTGCTCGTGGTGGCAAGGCAGCATTCATTGAACATTTTATGGATGACATTGGTGCTGAACTTCTTCATGATGGATATCAAATCCTCTGGAGACTTTAATGGAACTCGAACTCAAACTTGATGGAGACCCCTGTTTAGCAAGGGAATCTGTCCCAACTCTTATTAACATGGAACTCTGTGACCTCATGGAGGCAATGATTTATAAGATGGTTGAACTTGGAGGTGTGGGTCTTGCCGCTCCACAAGTTGGTTATAACCTTCGCCTCATCATTGTGCAGATGGAAGATGGTGAGATTCAGGAAATGATCAATCCAAACATCACTGAATTTTCAGAAGAAACTGTGTTGATGGAGGAAGGATGTTTGAGTATTCCAGATCATTACATGGAAATTGAGAGACCCAGTATCATCAAAGTTAAGTTCCAAGATGCCAATGGTAAATATAAGAGATGGGTGCTTGATGGAATTGAAGCACGTATCGTTCAACACGAAGTTGATCACTTAGATGGGAAGTTGATGACACGTTATGAGAAAGAGGCTTGATGTAATTCTTGGTGCATGGAATGGAGGACTTGGAGATCAACTCCAGTTCTCCACATTACCCGAAGAATTTTATAAGCAGCAGAGGAGAGAAACTTACTTGGCAGATGGGAGTGAGTTTCGCAACAAAGAAATTTACGATTTGGTGTGGGGACTGAACCCTTATGTGAAGGGAGTCAAAGAGGGAAAGAGGACAGCAGGAGACATTCCCGAGATTGAAGTTAAGAACCACACAGGAAACTGGATTAGTAACTGGGAACATCTTCACGGTCTGAAACCTACCAACACCAGACCTAAGATTTATTACGAACCTAAAAAGATTGAGGGGTTTGAGGACACCATACTGGTGGACTTTACTGCAACCAGTCTTAAGTTTGATGGTGTTGGAAATGGTTATGATCTCAACAGACTTGCCTGGACTTACGCCGAACTAAAAGACATGCATCCTAACAAAAGGTTTGCCAGAGTTGTCTTTGATCAAACTGTCAGTGAATCAAAGGTGGATGTGGATTGTGACACAGATGTTGTGGTCACGTCCATTTATCATTATTGTGATCTAATGAATTCCTCCTATGGTTTATGGGGTCTTCACAGTGGGTCAGTTGCCCTGGCAACAGCAGTTCAAAGATACAACGAATCACTCAACGTTAATGTGTTTGTTTCCCAAACTCTTTATGGGAATATGCTAAAATGGTTAGATGATGAGGTACCACCATTTGGTGCTTTTTATCTTGACTGTGTTGATTACGTTGTCACTCTATGATTCTTCCTTTCTTATTGGCAACAACGCCACCCGACCTCCCACCACTGGACTTGAAACAGTTGGAAGAAGAGTTAAATCAGGTTGCAAAACCTGAAGAGAAGACACCACTGGAGGTTCTGGTGGAGGACTTTGATTTCCTGTGTGAGAACTTCTATGGGTGTGGTCCAACTTATAGGGGGATTGAATGGTGAAACACATTATGATCACTGGGTGTGCCTCTGGACTCGGAAGAGCACTCATGGACAATGGTATTCAGAGAGGTCATGTGATCTTTCCTCACATGAGGAGGGGTAAGTGTCGCATCACAGGTGACATCACCGATCCTCAGTTCATTGATCAGTTTTATGACTGGTTGCAACAGTGTAACATTCAAGTGTTTATCAACAATGCTGCTGTGTATTGGAACATTGGTCCTGAAATAACCAGTGATGATAAGGTTAAGGAGATTATTGACACCAACGTAACGGCACAAATCCTGATGCTCAAGAGAGTCTTCAATTACTTCAGGAGAAGTGGAGGTGGTTTGATCATTAACATCAACTCTCTGTCTGTTGATCATCCCAATAAGGATGAGGCACTTTATTGTGCCAGTAAGTATGCAATGATGGGATTCTCCAAAGCACTTCAAGCAGGTGCTGTGGGAACTGGTGTAGAGATCCTGGATGTTTATCCAGGTGGCATCCAGACAAGGATTACAGAAGACAGAAACAACTATGACACTCTGATGGATGTCGATGAGGTTGCAAACCAGATTTTGGATTTGGTGAACAGAAAACACCACTATGTAAATGAGATCAAACTGAGGAAGAGAAACAAATGAAAGCAGCAGTTTTAGAAAAGATTGATTCGCCGCTTGTTGTTCAAGAGGTTGGTCTCACCGAATTGAGAATTGGTCAGGTTCTGGTAAAGGTTCTTGTCAGTGGTCTTTGTGGAGCACAACTTCATGAGATCAGAGGACATAAAGGCAATGCCAAGTTTCTTCCTCATTTGATGGGACACGAAGGATGTGGAATTGTAAAAGCAATTGGTCCTGGTGTGACGACAGTCAAGGTCAATGATAAAGTTGTTATGCACTGGAGACCAGGAAGTGGCATTGAGTCACCGTTTCCCAATTACATCCTGGGAAGCCGAACCATTTCCAGTGGTAAAGTCACAACACTTGGTGAGTATTCAATTGTCTCAGAAAACCGTATCACAAGTATCCCTCATGAAACTCCCTCTGTTCTTGCTGCTATGCTTGGGTGTTCTCTCACTACCGCTCTCGGTATTATTGACAACGAGTGCGACCTTAAGTTCGGGGAGACCCTGGCCGTAACTGGTTGTGGCGGTGTTGGGTTGAATCTGATTCAAGCAGCGAAGATGAAGTCTGCAACACCGATCATCGGAATTGACATCAATCAAAACATGGAAGAATTGGCACGTCAAATGGGTGCCGATGATTTCCTTATAAATGTTACAGACCTCCCACAGGCAGATGTCATTATTGACACCACTGGGATTCCAGGAGTGATTGCTGCTGCATTCAACAGACTGACACCGAGTGGACGTTTGATTCTTGTTGGTCAACCTAAACCTGGTGCCACCTTGTCTCTTAAGGACGCTGTGTCAATGTTTGATGGATCTGGTAAATCCATCAGAGCAACTCAGGGTGGTCGAACAGATCCAGAACAGGACATCCCTCGTTACATCAAACTTGCAATGGATGGTCAACTGGATTACGAAACACTACACACTCACACTTTCACACTTGACGAAGTAAATGATGCTTTTGACTTGTTGAGAAGTGGTAATGCTGGTAGAATTATGATTAAGATCGGAGACAACGAATGAGAAAGGTGTGGACTAAAGAGGAACTGATTGCCTTTGAGGACAGGATTGGTGACCTTTACATGGACAACCAGTTGCCCTTTTTGTTTCACCTGTCGGGTGGTAACGAAGAACAACTAATTAATATTTTCAAAGACATTAAGGAAGGTGATTATGTAATCTCCAACCACCGTAATCACTATCACGCTCTGCTCCACGGCATTCCTCCTGAGGAATTGGAGCAGAAGATTAAAGATGGACGGAGCATGTTTGTTTATGATCGAGAACGGAATTTCTTCCTCTCTGCTATCATTGGCGGCACTCCTGCTATTGCTGCTGGCGTTGCGTGGGCACTCAAACGGAAAGGATCAGACCAGCGAGTCTGGTGTTTCGTGGGTGACGGGACGGAAGATAATGGACACTTGGCGGAAGCAGTTCGTTATGTGGATGGTTTTGATCTTCCATGCACTTTTGTTATTGAAAGTAACGATCGCAGTTGCGAAGCTACCAATGAGGACCGTTGGGGTAAGACTGCACATCCTGAGTGGAACTCTCCCAACGTCATTCGTTATCAATACACCTGCACCTATCCTCACTGCCGCAAACCTGGGATGATTGATCTGTCCAAGGCAGTGAAGAAGACTGATAACGAATACTTCCCACCCCTGGAACCCTTTACTTATCCAACTTACGAGAAGACTGACCTCTCATATAAAGAGGCAATGATTCAAACTCAGACTGAACTGGGTGAGCAGGGTGCAATCTTTATTGGTTACAACGTTAAGTATGGCAATGCCATTGGAACTCTGAAGGATGTTCCAGACGAACAGAAACTTGAGACACCTGTGGCAGAGAACCTGATGGCAGGTCTTGCAATTGGTATGTCGTTCGAAGGATTTCTTCCTGTGGTTTATTACGAACGTCATGATTTCATGTTGGTTGCTGCTGACGCAATCATCAATCACATTGACAAGATCGAACGGATCTCTCATGGTGAGTTTAAGTGTCCTGTCATCATTCGTGCTGTAACTGCTGACGCTGGTCCTTTCTATTCTGGCATCACACACTCACAAGACTTCACTAAGGTTTTCCGTGAGGCAGTTAGTTTTCCTGTCCATGATCCTGTGACTGGGGATGATGTAATTCATGCTTTCCGTGGTGCTGTGGAAAGTGGTAGACCTGCTATAATTGTTGAGCGTAAGTCTCGGTACTGATGGGTATCCTTGTTATTGGGGACAGTTGTCTCGATGTTTATACTTACTGTAAGACATCCAGATTAGCGCCTGACAGACCTGTCCCTGTGTTGGAGACAGTCAACGTGGTGGAAACACCTGGGATGGCTTACAACGTCTACAAGAACCTTCAGGGACTGTCTAATGCTTGCAGCATCCTGACCAACGACAACTGGAAACAGATGAAGAAGACCAGGTTCGTTGATGACAAAAGCAACCACATGTTTGTAAGAGTTGATACAAGTTTCTCAGCAAAACCGATTGACATAAATAAAATTAGCTTTGATTATGATTCAATTGTTATCTCCGACTATGATAAGGGGTTTCTAACAGGGGAAGACATTGAATACATTTGTGCCAACCACCCACAGGTCTTTCTAGACACGAAGAAGGTTCTAGACATCTGGGCACTCAAAGCAAAGTTTATTAAGATTAACAATCACGAATACGAAAAGTCAAAAACTTTTATCAATCGATTCGTCAACGATAAGGTAATAAAAACAGTTGGCGGTGAAGGTTGCGTTTATCGTGGTAAAATATTTCCTGTTATGAATAAAGTTGAGGTTTTGGATGTGTCTGGTGCAGGTGATACCTTTATGGCAGGACTAGCATTTCAATACACTGAGACTAACAATCTTGAGTCTGCAATAAACTTTGCCAACAAGTGTGCCTCTGAAGTCGTACAACACAAAGGAGTAACCACGCTATGCCAAAAGTAATTCTTACTGGAGCCAATGGTTTCATTGGGAAGAACTTCAGAAAAGTATTGGAGCAAACTTGGGAAGTTGTTCCTGTTGAATTCAATGATTGCTGGACGTTCCTCAAGACATTTGAGGACTGGAATGATGTGGAGTTCATTCTCCACCAGGGTGCAGTCTCCGACACAACGGAAACAAACATTGAGAAGATTCACAACTACAATGTGTGCTTCACCATCTCATTGTTTGAGATTGCCAAGGTCAAAGGTATCCCCGTGAAGTATGCTTCCTCTGCATCTGTTTATGGAAATCACTTTCCCCACCACAACCCCCTGAATTTTTATGCTCTGTCAAAACTGACAGTGGATTATTGGGTTCAGGATCATATGGATGAATTCAAGCACATCCAGGGATTCAGATATTTCAATGTGTATGGACCACATGAGGAAGATAAGGTTGAGAGAAATCAATCCTCGCCTGTCTCCAAGTTTATCAAGGAAGCAAAGAACAAAGGTGAGATCACTCTGTTCCACATGTCTGAAAGATTCTGCAGAGACTTTGTGCATGTGGATGACCTGATTAACATTGTTTTGGACAACGAAAAACCATCAGGAATTTATGATCTGGGCACCAGCAAACCAATCTCTTTCCAAGAAGTTGCAGATGTAGTTGCTAAGTGTTATAATGCAGAGATAAAGTACATTAGTTTCCCACCGCACCTCAGAGGAAAGTATCAGGAATTCACCTGTGCAAAACAAGAGTGGGGTGATTATGAGTTCAAAACTGTGAAAGATTATGTCGAAGGTAGTGTGGTGTAATGGGTGTTTTGATTTACTTCATCCTGGGCATATTGCCCTCTTTGCTGCAGCCAAGTCCTTGGCAGGAACTGAAGGAAGGCTCATTGTTGGTCTCGATTCCGATGCAAAGATCGCACGAGACAAAGGACCGTCACGACCTATCAATACCTTCGCTGACAGAAAGACTCTTTTAGAAGCGATTAAATACATTGATCTCGTGTTAGGATTTGACACGCGAGAAGAGTTGGAAGAACTCATTCAGTTTTACCGACCTGACATTTTAGTTGATGGAGGAGATTGGAGAAATCATGAAGGAGTCGGAAGAGAGTTTGCGGCAGCGACTCGGTTCTTTAATCGGGTTGGGGGGTATTCATCCAGTGAAATCATCAGGAGATGCAAGAATGTTTGCGAGTGATCCCATCAAGTTTGTTCCTAAAGGATGGGGTTATGAAAAATGGATTGCAAATTGTCCTGAGTACTGTGGAAAACTCCTGTTCATTGCTAAGGGAAGGAAGTGTTCCTTTCATTATCATGAACTGAAGGATGAAGTCTTCTACGTTCAGAAGGGTGCCATTGAAATGTACTACAGTTTCCAGAATAATTTGGAAACCGCAGACATGAAGATCCTGGTGGAGGGTGACAAGATGCATATCCCCACAGGAATGAGACATCAGTTCGTAGCACTGAAGGATACTGAACTGTTTGAGTTCTCAACTACACACTTTGAAGAGGACAGTTACAGACTGGAGAAAGGTGACTAATGTTTATTGCTTCGTGTCCGTTGAGGGTGTCATTGTTTGGTGGACCCACTGATAACCCTTACTTCGTTGAAAAGTATGGTTATGGATCTGTTATCAGTTTCACTTGTGACCTGAAGACTTATGTGACCATCAGTCAGGATAAGTTTGGTTTCAATCGAGACCACAAATACATTATCAATTACTCACGACGAGAAGAGGTGTCTGAGATTAAGGACATCCAAAACGAGGTGGTAAGAGTTGTGTTAGAACACTTCAACATGCCACCATGTCAGGTTACATTGACAAGTGATGCTTACTCACAGGGGAGCGGGTTAGCGTCTTCGTCTTCTTACCTGATCAGTTTGATCAAAGCTTGTTCAATGTTTCTAAATATTAACTTATCAGAAACAGAGATCTGTGCACTTGCCTACACTCTCGAACTTAAGTTCAATCCTTACTGCGGTTATCAGGATCCCTACGGCTGCGGTGTTGGGGGTTTCAAGAGAATTGAGTTCCTTCGTGACGGCACTGTTAGGTTTGAGTATCTTCCTGATAGTGTATTGGGCTTTCATGATTTACATCTTGTGTTTACAGGAGTTACAAGAAATTCAAAGGTGGTTCTCAAAGGAATTACCGAAAATCTGGACAAGGTAAAACCACTGTTGGAAACAGTGAAACATGCTTATGATGCCATCAAGTTCAATGAGCATGATGAATTTCTTTATTTGATTGGAGAAGGGTGGGAGAAGAAGAAAAAAACTTGTGATCTGATTACAGAAAATAAACACATCAGGGAAATGGATGAAGAGTTGACAGAAGAACCAACTGTTCTCGCACATCGTCTCTGTGGTGCTGGAAATGGTGGATTCTTTCTGACCTTCTCAGAGAAGGACAGTTTGAGGATCCCTTACGATAATGTTAAAATCAATTTAGTAAGTGATGGAGTGCGTGGTGAATCCATTTGATGAGTACGTGGAAGCACTGAAGAGTGCTCATGCTGAAGAGGAGTTTGTAAAGTTCCAGGAAGCGTTTGGTAACCATAAGAGAATTTTGATTCTGGGAAACGGAGGAAGCAGTTCTGTCGCTTCTCACATCTCTCAGGATTACATGAAGTTTCACAATAAGAAGGTGTCGATCTTCTCTGATGCTTCAATGATCACCATGCTTGCCAATGACTTTGGTTATGAGGAGTCATACCTTCAGTTCTTGAAGTATCATGTTGAACCAGACACTCTGGTGATTCTCATCAGTTCCAGTGGTGAGTCGGAGAACATTATCAAGTGTCAGAAATATTGTGAAGATAAGAACATTGCTTATGGAATTCTGAGTGGTTTCTTTATTAACAACAGACTCAGAACTCGTGCCAAGAAAGCACTCTGGAATTATTACATTGACAGCGATAATTATGGTGTGATAGAATGTGTCCACCAGATCTTCCTTCATGGAGTTGTTGGATGAGATATTGTTTTGATATTGACGGAACCATCTGTGACACTCCTGTAACAGATAAGGGGAAGAATGATTACGACAATTCCACACCTAAGCGGTTCATGGTTGAGACTGTGAACCGTCTTTATGATGAGGGACATTATATCATTCTGATGACTGCTCGTGGTCGTGGTTCAGGGATGGACTGGAGTCTCAAGACGAAACAACAGTTGAAGAAGTGGGGAGTCAAGTTTCATGAACTGGAACCCATGTTTCACAAACCTAATGCTGACTTGTTCATTGATGACAAAGGTATCAATGTTGAGGACTGGAGAAAGACTCTCCCTGTAACGAAGGGTATCGTTGCTGGTGCTTTCGACATTCTTCATCCTGGTTATGTTAGAATGTTCAAGTATGCGAAGAATTACTGTAACCATCTCACAGTTGCTCTTCATGAAGACCCCAACACAGAACGGGACTGGAAACTTAAACCAGTTCAGTCTGTGGAGGATCGCAAAGAAATTCTTCTGTCACTGAAAGATGTCGATGAAGTTGTCACCTACGATCAGGAAGATCAATATCTTGCTCTGCTTGATAGTGGTGAATATCATATGCGTTTCTTGGGGGATGATTACAGTGACGGCAGTTACACGGGAGTTGGAATCGGTTTACCAATCGTTTGGATTCCTCGATCCGAACACCCATACTCTACCACCAGAGTTAAGACTCTAATTTATCAATCGTATAAAAAATGACACGCAGCTTAGTAACAGGTGCCGCTGGTTTCATCGGGTCAAACCTGGTTGATTATTTGAATGAACAAGGGCATCAGGTTATTCAAGTTGATAACCAGAGTGCCAACAACGATAACTTTTATTGGGCAGACACCAGTAAGTCTCACCTTGTGGACATCACAGATTATGATGCCATGAGAGAACTGTTTGAAGGTGTGGATTATGTGTTCCACCTTGCAGCAGAATCACGACTTCAACCTGCCATCAAAAACCCCATCAATGCAGTCCATAAGAACTGTGTGGGAACCACTGTGGTCCTTCAGTGTGCCAGAGAAGCAAATGTCAAGCGTCTGGTTTATTCCTCTACATCTTCGGGTTATGGTAGGAACCCAGCACCAAATGTGGAGACACAACCTGATGATTGTTTGAATCCTTACTCTGCATCCAAGATTGCTGCAGAGAAATTCTGTAAGATGTACACTGACCTCTATGGGTTGGAAACAGTGTCTCTTCGTTACTTTAATGTGTTTGGGGAGAGGTCTCCAACTAAGGGTCAGTACTCTCCTGTCATCGGTGTCTTCCAGCGCCAGGCAGCGGTTGGAGACGCTCTGACCATTGTTGGAACTGGTCAGGCACGAAGAGACTTCATTCATGTTCAGGACGTTGCACGAGCAAATTATCTTGCTGCTGTGATGCCTCTGCAGGGACATGAGGGTGAGTTCTTCAATGTCGGAAGTGGAAAGAATTATTCCATTCAAGAACTTGCCAATGCCATCTCTGACAACCAGGTTTATCTTCCTCCCCGTCAAGGCGAAGCAGAGACAACTCTGGCTGACATAACTAAGATTGAAAAAGTGATCGGGTGGAAACCTGAGATTGACGTGTTAGATTGGATTCATGGACAGAGACAGAAACAAATCGGCATTTAAACTGAAGGGCATCGGTCCCATTTATTACCTCAATCTTGATGGGCAACCAGAGAGACGAGAGTACATGGAGGATCAGTTTAAGTACTGGGAGATCGAAAATTACACTCGTGTGTCTGCTTATGATGGACGAGAGGATGACCTGAGTGACATCATCAAGGGACGTTATCCTGACATGATGTCTTCTGGTGAAATCGGATGTGTGACCTCTCACCTGAAAGCAATCAAACAATTTTATGACAGTGGAGAACCTTACGCTGTCATAATGGAGGATGATGTCAGTCTGGATCTTGTAAGGTTCTGGAATTTTAACTGGCGAGATTTTTATGCTAAAATTCCTTACGACTGGGATGTCTGCCAGATCGCAATCATTTGTACTGGAGACATCAACGTCAAAATTCACAAGAGGTTTGTTAATGAATTTTCCACCGCTTGTTATCTAATCACCAGGCACCACGCTGAGAAGATGCTTCGACTTCACTGTCGTGGGGAAAAGTATAAATTGGACAACGGAGTTCGTCCACGCCCAGTTGCTGACGACCTCCTTTATAACTCAGGTAACACTTACGCTCTTCCTCTCCTTCTTTACAGGACTGAATTGGGATCATCAATTCACCCAGAGCATGTGGATGCATTCCACAAAGGAAACTTCAACGCTCAGTTAGGATTCTGGTCACAAAAAGGATCACAGATGAGCATTGATGAGTTAATGGATTATGATCCTTACTTAGGTAGAATCAGTAATCCATCAGGACCCCCTCCTCAACCTGAGACTTACGAGTCCTAATTTTAACAAACTGAAATAAAAAGGTTATAAATAAACCAACGAAGCGGCACTGACACCTCAACTACTCGTAGAGGTGCCGTGAGTCTAACGGAGACATGTCGAGTCTCCTCTCATCCGCAGGATAACTCTGCGAGAAAATAAGGTAACTAAAATGATTAAATCCGCATTCGCAGCCCTGGCTGCTTCTTCAACTCTGTTCGCAGGCGCTGCTTTTGCAGGTCCTTATGTGAACGTTGAGACCAACGCTGGTTGGACCGGCGATGACTACACTGGGGCAACCACAGATTTCCACGTTGGATACGAGGGTGCCATCGGTGATGGTGACTCCTCCTGGTACATCCAGGGTGGTCCTTCCGTCGTTGCTGCTGACGGCGTTCAGAACGAGCAAGTCTGGTCTGGTAAGATCGGAGCTTCTGCTGCCCTGAGCTCCAGCGTTGGTGTTTACGGCGAACTGTCCGCTGCTACCGCTGACAGCGACTTCTCTGCCGAGAACCTGGGTGTTGGTGGTAAGCTGGGCGTTAAGTACAGCTTCTGATAACATCAGATAACAATGGGGGACCTTCGGGTCCCCCTTTTTTGTGCCTTTTGTGACATTAAGTTTCAGTTAAGCTGGCTTAAATAACGAGGTTTGTCTTAGGTGAGATTTAATTGAACCATAACTTAAAACAGTTACTGGTCCATTACAATAATAAAGTCTTTAAAAGACAAACTTGTAAACCCCAAACAAAAGGTATTAAGAACAATGAAAGCAATCGCTCTTGCTGCTATCCTGGCTGTGCCCGTCATGGCAGCACCTGCCCTTGCAGGTCCCTATGTGGAGACCAAGACTGAAGTCAAAGGAACGGACGATGATTATAAGAGTCTGACCAACCAAGGACGTGTTGGTTACGAATGGAAAGCAGGTGACTTCACTCCTTACATCGAAGGTGGTGTTGGTGTTATGTCTCCTGAAGGAAAAGACAACGAGACCTTTACAGCACTGGAAATTGGCAGTAAAGTAAAGATTACCAAGAACTTCTCTGCTTACGGAAAGTTTGAGAATCTCTTCCAAAACGATTCAACTCGTGATTGGAAAGTTGAAGTTGGTACCAAGTACAAGTTCTGATAACTTATCATGACACTCAAAAAGATTGCGGCAGTCGCTCTTGGAAGCGTTGCCCTGGTTGCTTGTTCTCCTAAAGTGGAGACATCGTTTGTTCCTCAGCAGTTGACTGCTGCTGGAGCAACGTTCCCAGCATCTCTCTATCAACGTTGGTTCCAAGACTACGCTGCTGAAGGTGGCCACAAGGTCTCTTATCAGGCAGTTGGCAGTGGTGCTGGTGTTCGTCAGTTTACTGCTGGTACAGTTGATTTCGGTGCCTCTGATGGCGCTGTAAAGGATTCCAAGATCCCTGCAACTGGTCTGGTTCATATTCCTATGACGGGCGGTGCGATCGTTCCTGCTTACAACCTTCCTGGTTGTGATGCTAAAATGACTCAGACTCAACTGGCTGATGTCTTCCTCGGAAACATCACTAACTGGTCAACATTCGGTTGTGCTGACACTCCCATTAAGGTTGTTCATCGCTCCGATGGATCTGGAACCACTAAAGGTTTTACCAACTCCCTGTCTGCATTCTCTCCTGAGTGGAAGGCAAGAGTTGGCACTGGTAAGTCAGTGAAGTGGCCTGTTGGTGTTGGTGCCAAAGGTAACTCTGGTGTCGCAGCACAGATCAAACAGATTGATGGAGCCATTGGTTATGTTAATTATGGTTATGTGAAACAAGGTCTCCAACAAGTTGCTCTCGAAAACAAAGATGGCAATTATGTTCTTGCTTCTGCAGAGACTGCCTCTGCTGGTCTGGCACAGATCGTCCTGGACGACAAACTCCGTGGCGCTGATGCCAATCCCTCTGGTGAGAACGCTTATCCAATCGTTTCACTGACCTGGGTTCTCGCTTATCCCGAACACTCCAACAACGAAGCAGTAAAGGACACTCTCCGTTACATGCTGAGTCCTGGAGCACAGGGTAAGGCAGACTCTCTGGGTTATGTTCCTCTTCCTGAGGGACTCAGACAACGTGCTTTGGCAGCGGTTGACACACTTAAGTAAGTAAAATTACTTATTCGTGTTATGATTTCAAGACGGGGGTGGGCAACCACCCCTTGACAAAAGTAAAGAAATAATAAATAATGTAACTAAACTTCACATTAGTTACAATGACTGTTACAACAAATGACCGTGGACAACAGAACATGTGGGCAAAAGAGCCCGTTATGTATTATGAAAACTACGGAATGCTTACACCAAACATGGTAAAGGAGAGAACCAATGGGCGTTGGGCTATGGTCGGCATTATTGCTGGTTTCGTTTCTTACGCTATCACTGGTAACCTCTTCTTCGGAATCTTCTGACAACTAAGAACTAACAATGGCAACTTTCAAAGTAACACTTCAAACACCCGAAGGAACCTCAACCACCATTGAGTGTCCAGAGGATCAATATATTCTTGACGCTGCTGAGGAGCAAGGTGTTGACCTTCCTTACTCATGCCGTGCTGGTGCCTGCTCCTCATGTGCAGGTAAAGTCATTTCAGGGACAGTCGATAACGAAGACCAAACTTTCCTGGACGATGATCAAACTGAAGAAGGTTACGCTCTTTTGTGCGTTGCTTATCCCACAAGCGACAGTGTAATTCTTACAGAACAAGAGGAGAACCTGTTCTAATGACCGAACTTATTTTTACAGTGACCAGTGTTACATTCTTTGTTCTTCTGGCACACTCAGTAAATCAACTTTCAGAAACTTACTAAGGAGTAAAACAATGAACGAAAAGGCAGAAAGAATTAATGGCTGGGCAGCCATGATCGGCATCGTTGCAGCATTCGGTGCTTACCTGACCACAGGTCAGATCATCCCAGGAATCTGGTGATGTTTAAAGCCTACCTCGGACTGTTGGTGGGTTTTATAATTGTTTATTTGATCTTAGATAATCAAGAGGATGATGACCAAGATGGTCCAGGTGGCGGTCTTATGCAACCCGCTTACTCAACTAATCAATGATTATCAAAGACGTTATTTGGGAGATTCCAATGAAAAAAGAAGGTGATTCAGTTCCCAATGTGGAATTTAAGTTCAGAGAGAATGGAGACTTTGTTACTCGCACAACCACTGATCTCTTCAGTGGTAAGCGTGTGGTTGTTTTCAGTTTGCCTGGTGCATTCACTCCTACTTGCAGTGCTTATCAGTTGCCTGGATTTGAGGAAAAGTTTGAAGACTTCAGTGCTCTTGGTGTTGACGCTGTTTATTGTGTCTCTGTCAACGATGCCTTTGTTATGAACGCTTGGGCAAAAGATCAGAACATCGAAAAGGTTCAACTGATCCCCGATGGCAACGCTTACTTTACTCGTGCCATGGGTCAACTGGTTGCTAAGAGTAACCTTGGTTTCGGTGATCGTTCCTGGCGTTACGCAGCAGTCGTTCAAGACGGAGTGATCGAAAAACTCTTCGTCGAAGACGGCAAGTCTGACAACCACGAAGCAGACCCTTATCGTGAGAGCACACCTGAGCAGGTTTATGATTACCTGAAGGTCAACTCACGCGAGACTGCCCCAGTCTGAAATCACTAAACAGAAACCTTTACCCTGGAAAAATTTTTTCTGGGGTATTTTTTTATCTATTACTTTCATGTCACATAAACACAATTATGAACCAATGCCCAATTGGGTGAACTGGGCAGGTGTGGGATTTATGATCTTTGTGATTATTATTTTTGTGGTGTTTACTTTTAGCTTAATGTATTTCTAAATAACTGCGCCTCTCTATAAACTCATGCCTGAAGAAATTAAAAAGGACGTTGAGGAAAAGAAAGAGGAGAAGAAGAAAGGTATCTTTGGAAGAATCAAAGATGCTTCAGGTGATAGTGAAGAACATCTTGCTGTGATCAGCACGTTTGTTCGTCTTGGCATTCTTGTTTGGTCTGGCGGAATTCTCACTCTTGCTTACATCAAACTTCCACCCGCTCTGGGAATTCCTGAGCAGAAACTTGATCCAACTTTTATCGCATCGGTGTTCACTGGGGTGTTAGCCACCTTTGGTGTTCAGACTGCTAAGAAGTCTGGCGACGGAACAATGAAGATGGGTGGTGCTGCTGGTGGTGTTTCCAAGGCAGACTTGGAAAAACTGATTGCCACTGCTGCACAAACAGCACCATCTCAGACGATTCGAATTGAGCAAGCACCAATCACAATTGCTGCTCCACCACCTGTAATGTCTACAACCAATGTCCCAAATCCCACCGATTCAGGTACGAAGTAGACCTGTAAACGTCATCAGGGACCTTCCTCCCCCTGTTGTTAGAACCATTGATCCTATCGATGTTCCTGTCACTCAGGGGGTTCCAGGACCCGTCACAAGGGGTCTCAGGGCACCTGTGATCGACATGACCGATCCCACTATTGATTACCCAGTAATCGATGCTCCAACGGAGGACGAGTGGAGAGAGGCAGTCGAAGCAGAAAATCAGAGAAACCAGCAGGAAGCAGCTCCAAGACCAGACACTCGTGACCTGCCACAGACACCAACTGTCAATGTGGCAGGCATGGATGTTCCTCTTCCAGAGGTTGCACCTCTCATCACTGCTGGTGCAACTGCTGTTGTTACGACCACTGTTGCTTTGGGTGCCAGCATTGTGATTGGTCAGATCAAATCAGCAGCAGATCCTCTTCTCAAACAACTGTTGAAAGGAAAGAAAAAGAAAGTGAAAGTCAAGCAGGTCAAACCAGTTCTCCATTTTGTTCCTAATGGAGAGGGATCCGCTGACGTTATCGAATACTCTGGTAAGGGAATGAAAATCCTGGAGAGCAAGATCGAGAAGTTAGAACAGTATCTTCGTGATCAGGTGGACATCGATGCTTTCTGGGAGTATGACAATAAGATCATCATTGATGAAGAACTTTCAAAAAGTCTTACCAAAGATGGAGTTAAAAGATTTAAGAAATATTTCCAACCACCTAAGGCAATTGCGAAGAAACTGGGAGCAAAGTTTTCGATTTAGAGATCTTATCTTTTTAAGTAATCTCGATCCCTGTCGAGTTGGGACTTCAGTTTTCTTTTCATCAGTTCCATTTTGATTTTGATTGGGATGAATCTGATTTGGAGATCCATCCAGGCAAAGACTCTGAGGGTTCCTTCAATACCAGCATATGCAATCATCAAAGCAACAATTACGATTGTTAGATACAAACTAATCACTTTTTCTTTCTCACAGGAAATGATGATTCCATTGCAGTAACCAGTAAAATCACAAAAGAAAAAACATAAAGAGTAGAAATCATTCTACTAACGTGCCATGAGCACGACGAATTTCACGAAGTTCTTCAAAGTCTTTTTGTTTGGTGCCACCATCATATGCCCAGGCATATCCTTCGGTAATCATTTGTTCGTTGAGAGAGACTTCTGCGTCCCCGATGTAGAGCCACCCGAGAAGACGCCCATATTTACCCACACCGCCAACAAGCTCAGTCCTAATAACGAGATCATCGTCGCCAGAGATAGCACCTTCAAGTTTTTCCTTAAGCCAGTTTGTGGCATCGTATCCCAGAGCCTTCTCTTCTTCGTCTCGTGTTCGTTTCTCTGGCGTATCCACTCCTGCAACACGAACTCTCTCCTTTTTATATAAGTCAAATCCTAAGTCAATTGTGACATCAATCGTGTCTCCATCCAGCACTCTATCTATGCTGATCACTCGGAAGTTGTAACAACTCTTCCGACTTGGTGGTGTCATTGCTCCCATTGTTTTCGTTCCTGTGAAATCCTTCTGGTTCTGTGTTATGTATCCAGGTTTTTAATCTTGATACATAGAGTCTAAGTAAATCTGCCTGGTTCAGATGAAAGGTATCCTGACTTTCAAGATACAACTTGGTATGGAGATCTACACCATCCAAGCACTTCTTTATCACAGGGTTCCAGGGTTCCCTAAAAGAAGTATTCCATTCTCTTGGCATATATTTATTTTTTCTTACCCCCGTTCTTAGCCTTTTTCGCAGTCGCGTTACCTTGATTCTGCTTTGATTGACCTTTCTTGCCCTTGTTCGCGGACTTGGCCATCTTTGTTCTCCTGTTGTATTAGGTAAAAGACGTATACAATCATCAGTCCTGCCAACACGAGACTTAGAAAGACCATGAAGATGACTGACCAAACGGGATCTGTCATAAGAAGATTGCCCCGATCAACAGACCCTTAGCGAATGAAATCCACAAAAGTTTGTAGTCTGAGATGTGGTATTTATTCTGAAACTTGCTTATTAAGAGTTTGTGTTTTTGAATTAGATTCATTATTTTCGACTGGTTGAGGTTTTGGAGTTACAACAACAACATCAGAACAGATGCTGGCATAAGGACTTTCGGGATGAAAGCGAACGCCAGACTTCATTGCTTCTCCACATTTCAAAAGTCTTACAAGTTCAAAATCCAATCGAGCCTTGTCTGCCTCTGCTTGTTGTCTTCTGTTAGCAATTCTTGCTCTGTCCTTACACAACTGAACTGCTTCTCTATCCAAAGGAATCTGCCAGGATGCTGAGACACCCATGTTTCCTCCTCCATTTAGGTAGGATTCTGGATCCCAGTTGTATGATCTGGTTCCCATAATAAAAGGAGCGATGTTGAAAGTCGCTCCTTGACATGCTACTCCAGGGTCATATTGGTTTACTGCGAACGGTCCCTGCAAGACCTGAACAGCCTGGTTTGTAACATTACCGGTTGCACTCGCTGTTGGTCCAGCGATGTTTGTGTTGGATGGTGCCGTTTGAGCAACTGCCGCACCACCAAACAATAATGTTATTGAGTAAAGACTGACATAGAATTTGTTGTAGATTCTATGACGGTGCGACGATCGATCCATGTTTCAGAAGCCGTTCCAGGGCCAAGATAAGTTTCAGAAAACTGGAATGGTTCACCCTGATTGATGATGGTGTAATTTGCACCTGGGGTTGGGTTAGCAGGAATGTTTATGTTTGTCCCTGTAACTGTGTAAGATGTTCCAGTTGTGTATTCGACTTGACGAATAACCTCCACCACTTCAGTTTTGGTGGTGGTTTCGCTTGTGATTGTTCCTCGTGTGAAGTTGGGAACCACAGGAGCTGCCTGTGCGAGTTGGGCAGTCCCGTGCAGCACTCCCAACAACGCCCCTAAGAGGATTGCTAATGGGAGATCATCGGTCATTTGAATACGCTCAATTCAATTGAACGTTGTCCGATTGCTGTTGTGCCAGCGCCACCAGCAGTCACAGTTGGAACACCGGTGTTTGACAGCGTACCAGCCAGCGTTCCTGCTACACCGCCCGAAGTTGTAGTCGTCGTTCCAAATAGTGGAAGAGAACCAACAACTCCAGAAGAAACAGATGTCGTTGCATTGTCTGCATCACCAGCAGTGTAAGACTGACTGAATGAGAAAGCAGAACCATCAGTGGCCTGAGAGGCTGTAATTGATGTGAAAGAATTTACGCCATTGGTTGCAGCGCCCAAACCACCAACCACGCCGCTTGTTGTGCCATCAGTGGTGGAGACTCCATTACCGCTCACGCTGTATGAGTTTCCAATTCTTGTAGCGGCAGATGCTGCACCATCAACAGTCAACTGAATTGAGTCAGTCAATCTCGAAGTGATTTCGGCAGCGTTAGCAACGGGTGAAAAAAGAAATAACGAAGAAGCTAAAAGCAATAGTTTCTTCATTTGAAAACATTGAAAATAGAACTACCGTTATTTAGAGATAAATAAGTTCTCAATGCTATGGAGTTTCATTATGCAGAAGGTCATCAACGCACTCGCTGTACTTTCATTTGCTGTGTCGGCTGGAGTTGTAGCAGGTGGATACACTCTTTATGCGAACCGAGAGAATATTACAGATTCTCTTAAGAGTGTTATAATTAAATCAGTTACAGAATCTCTTCAGATTCCCAGCACTCCTGAACTTCCAACAACTGGTGGGGACGGACCCGTAACACTTCCAAATTTCTAATGGACGATCAAAGAGAGGTTTCCGACTTTTCTCTGAAGAGAGAGGAGTGTCCTAAGTGTGGAGCAGTCTGGTTAAACGGACAACACATTTGGTTAGGAACTGGAAAAGTCGGAGACCCAGAGGTTTTAAGTAACCTTGTCTGCACCACAGTTAATTCTCCAGATTGTATCAATAAATCATACAAGAAGGGACACATTTACGGTGAGAAAGACACTTGGGCAAAACGTAAAGCATTTATTGATAGGGAGTCTCAGTCATGGGGAGAGGTCGCATAAGCAAACCAGACATGGAAGCCAAACTTTATAAACTCAAGAATGAGTTGCATAAGGAATGGAGAGATCCCGTTCAGAAGGACCTGGCAAATCAATATCTGAATAAGGTTTTAGAATTTCTTAATGAGTTTAACGGTTGACAACGTGTTAAGTTTCATGTTATAAATACACCAACGACTTACGAAATGTAACGTTGTGTGAACCCCTGCCGTTTGACCGAGACTAGGCAGGGCAACCAATCCGTCTCTCATATCCTCGTCTAAGGGTGGCGAGGAAATAAGTATCTCCACCATTTCCCTGATGGACCTACTTAGACTTATCTAAAATGTCTGCAACTCTTACTCGCTCAAAACAGAATACTTCTTGGGAACAGTTTTGTAACTGGGTCACCAGCACCGACAACCGTCTTTATGTTGGTTGGTTCGGCGTCCTGATGATTCCTTGCCTTCTGGCTGCTACAACCTGTTTCATCATTGCCTTCATCGGTGCTCCCCCTGTGGACATCGACGGCATCCGTGAACCCGTTGCTGGTTCACTCATGTATGGAAACAACATCATCTCTGGTGCTGTTATTCCTTCTTCGAACGCAATCGGTCTCCACTTCTATCCCATTTGGGAAGCCGCATCTCTTGATGAATGGCTCTATAACGGAGGTCCTTTCCAACTCGTAGTTTTCCACTTCCTCATCGGCATCTATGCTTACATGGGACGTGAGTGGGAACTTTCCTACCGTCTCGGAATGCGTCCTTGGATCTGCGTTGCTTACAGCGCACCTGTCGCTGCTGCTTCTGCTGTTTTCCTGGTCTATCCTTTCGGTCAAGGTTCTTTCTCTGACGCGATGCCCCTCGGCATCAGTGGTACTTTCAACTACATGCTGGTCTTCCAGGCTGAGCACAACATCCTGATGCACCCCTTCCACATGCTGGGAGTTGCAGGTGTCTTCGGAGGTTCACTCTTCTCTGCAATGCACGGTTCGCTCGTTACTTCCTCGCTGGTTCGTGAAACCACTGAGAACGAGTCACAGAACTATGGTTACAAGTTCGGTCAAGAAGAAGAAACTTATAACATCGTTGCCGCTCACGGTTACTTTGGTCGTCTGATCTTCCAATACGCTTCATTCAACAACTCACGCTCCCTGCACTTCTTCCTTGCTGCATGGCCCGTTGTTGGCATCTGGTTCACCGCTCTGGGTGTTTCCACGATGGCATTTAACCTGAACGGTTTCAACTTCAACCAGTCCGTTATCGACTCTCAGGGTCGTGTGATCAACACTTGGGCAGACGTGCTCAACCGTGCTGGTCTGGGAATGGAAGTTATGCACGAGCGTAACGCCCACAACTTCCCTCTGGACCTGGCTGCTGTCGAGAACACTCCTGTTGCTCTCACTGCTCCTGCCATTGGTTGATAACAGAATAACAATATAAAGAACTGGGGTGGTAACACCCCTTTCTTTGTCTCAAAACAACTTAACAAAACTTCAAAATGACTGCATCACTTTCACGACCTATTCAACAAAGGGGGTGGTTCGATGTTCTCGATGATTGGCTTAAGCGTGATAGGTTTGTTTTTGTCGGTTGGTCTGGCCTTCTCCTTTTCCCTACAGCTTATCTCGCTATTGGCGGTTGGCTTACAGGAACCACCTTTGTTACCAGTTGGTACACCCATGGCCTGGCGAGTTCATACCTTGAGGGTGCTAACTTTCTCACTGCTGCTGTTTCTACTCCTGCTGATGCTTTCGGACATAGCCTCCTTCTTTTATGGGGCCCAGAGGCTCAGGGAGATATCGTCCGCTGGTTCCAACTTGGGGGACTCTGGCCTTTTGTGGCATTCCACGGAGCCTTTGCTCTCATAGGATTCATGCTTCGGCAGTTTGAAATTGCACGTCTCGTCGGAATCCGTCCCTACAATGCGATCGCTTTTTCTGGTCCTATCGCTGTATTTGTCAGTGTATTTCTCATCTACGCTCTCGGACAATCGAGTTGGTTCTTTGCGCCATCGTTTGGTGTGGCTGCAATTTTTAGGTTCCTCCTCTTCCTCCAGGGTTTCCACAACTGGACGCTTAACCCGTTCCACATGATGGGAGTCGCTGGAATTCTGGGTGGAGCACTCCTCTCAGCAATCCACGGCGTAACAGTCGAGAACACACTGTACGAAGACAGTGACCAAGCAAACACCTTCAAAGCCTTTGACTCCACACAGGAGGAAGAGACTTATTCAATGGTTACTGCCAACAGATTCTGGTCACAGATCTTCGGCATTGCCTTCAGCAACAAACGCTGGTTGCACTTCTTCATGTTGTTTGTTCCAGTGATGGGTCTTTGGACTTCTTCCATCGGCATCATCGGTCTGGCACTCAACCTCCGTGCTTACGACTTTGTGAGTCAGGAGATCAGAGCAGCAGAAGATCCAGAGTTTGAAACCTTCTACACCAAGAACATCTTGTTGAATGAGGGTCTCAGAAACTGGTTGGCACCAGTCGATCAACCACACGAGAACTTTGTGTTCCCTGAGGAAGTTCTTCCAAGAGGAAACGCTCTGTGAATTATCTTGCTCCAGTTTATTTCACTTGCTTTGCGCTCATCGCTGGCGCTGCCTTTGCGATGATGTGGGGTAACATCAAATCAATTAATGATGAGATGAACAAACCTCAACCTAAACGTCATCCAGAGGCACCACAACCTGGGGAGGAAGTTTTATATGTTGACTTTTCAAAGTGACACCGTTTTTTTGGCAATGTTATTATTCAGCATTGCCTTCGGTGTTTTACTCTTTGTGTTATCGATATTACAAAATAAATAAAGTTCCATTCGGGGGGTCAGACGACCCTCTTTTTTATGTCATGACAGAACCTCATCTCTCCTGGTACCGACTCCATGAATTTGCCAGAGATCTTGGCAAGTATAAGATCAGTCATAAAACTGTCACAAACAAGACTGATCAATCGGAACAGATTGTGATAGAGTATAACCATCGTGTTAAAGACAAACCTTGATGGATTACTCTGAATATCTTGAGAAGAAACGTGGAGTTTCTGAGGCAAAACAAGCAGCAACACGCTGCTGGGCAGTTGTGATTGGTCACCTTATTCTTCCTCCTGTCTCCTCTCTTTACTACGCAGCGAAGACCAACTTCTGGAAACCCTTCTGGTGGGGCACAGGAGTCGCTGTGGCATGTGTTCCCTTGTCTCTTGTTGACATGGGCATTACAATGAGTATTGCTCCTCCTCTGACCTCTGGTGCCATTCTGGTGACCAATGCAAAGAGCAAGCGCCGTAAACTTGAGGTCTTTGACCCTGAGCAGGCAGATGCGATCGTTTACGAGCGATCCGCACATGCCCCTTCAGATCCTAATTGGAGAACTAAATGAAAGAAACCGTTATCAAGCGACTTGTTGATGCAGTCGAAGCACTCGGATGGGAAGTCGGTGATGACATTGTGGTTGAGGTTGGTGGGACTGCTGTCTCTGGCATTCACCAACCACCCACTGCTAATCCTCGCTGGTCCACACCATTCGGTGCTCGCAAGTACAATAAGGATGCGTTTATTGTAATTAAAAATCTTGACAGAGATCCATTCTCTCCCTCGCAACCAAATCCTGATTTGAAACAAGCACATGAGTACACAGGACCCAGCTCCGAAACTAATTGATGGAATCTTTGAAGTGGTTAAGGGCAGGTTTCTTTATCATTCTTTCGATAAAGAGGGTAAGGGACTTGTCTCTGGACTGACTGAGAATTCGGTTATTAGAATGACACACTTTTATCTAAAGGGACTCCAAGAAGGATGGCCCGAACCAGAAAAAACATTTGCAGGAACAGTTGGAGGAAAACTCTAAATATGGAAAAGAAGTTTCCTGTAGAACACGTTATCCTGGAAGACAAAAAAGAAGTTTGGATGAAAGGAAGTTACATCCTCTCTCTGGGTGCAACTGCCATCCAAAAGAAATACTTTCCAGGATACAAACTCTGCTTTGCTTCTCAAGAACATTTCGACAAACTTAAGAATCAATGACCTTCACAGTTTACTCGAAGGACAATTGTCCTTACTGCACCAAGGTTCAACAAGTTCTCCAGTTGGCAGAACTGCAGCATGTGATTTATAAACTGGACTCGGACTTCACCAGAGAACAATTCAAAAAAGAATTTGGATCTTCATCCACTTTCCCCCAAGTGGTGGTTGATGAAAAACTTCTCGGTGGATGTACCGAAACTATCAAATATCTCCAAGAAAACAATTTGGTCTAATGGAACAAGCAGAACTCTACACTCTATTTGGAACAGTTGAAGAGGCAATTGATTTTGCATTTGAAGGTAAGTATGTCTTGGACATGTATGCTTACTTGAAGAGTTCTAAAGCAACAAAGCGTGACACTGAGGCATTCATTAACAGTGACACCGCACATGAAATTAACAGTTTGATTCTAGATCTAGAAGAATATCTGGAGGGAGGAACAGACTCTGAGCATAAACAACTCAGAGAAGCTTATGGTTATCTTGGTAAACCAGAGGCAAGAAAGATCAAGAATTACCTTTACAAGATCCTTGAAGATGCCTGGAAGTATGAGCAAGAGCGAAGACCTGGAAGACGAAGAAAGGTTTCTAAATAACGATAACGAAGACGAACCGAAAGTTAATCGGGGAGTCGAGTTGATTTTAAGAAACAAAAACAGGAGAAGAGAGGAACCCAAAACTTTTCAGTTGAAGTTTGGGAAGATGTTATCTCTCTTCAAGAGGGAGATTCATTTTCTTATTGACTTCCAACTGGATTTCAAAAGGAAACGATCTTAGGAGAAAACAATGGAAGCACTGGCAATTACACTCACATTGTCTGTTGTAATGTCAATCATGTTCTTCCTGTTGGGGGGTATGATCGGTTGGTTGGCAAGAGATTATGTGTTTCGGAAGCAAACAGAATTTGTTCCAATTCATCCAGAGATGTTCGACGAGAACGGACAATTCATTCCCGAAGAGGTTATGTCAATCAGGTTTGAGAATCCAGAAGATTTTCATTATGATGACGAATAAACAAATCAACTTAAATCAACTAAACTGAACTTAGAGATTCTACAATTATGGCCACGACGACAAAAGATCTTGATGCGACTCCTAAGAGGAGAACACCTGCTAAAAAGACCACTGCTAAGAAAGCAGCACCAGCGACTCAGGCGGAAACTCCTCTGAAGAAACTTCCTCCCAACCCTTTCATGTCTGAGATCCTTGATCTTGCAAGCAAGCAAAGGACCAATGCCAAGAAGGTTGAAGTTCTGAAGACATATTCAACTGATGCTCTGAAAGCGATTCTGATTTGGAACTTTGACGAGAGTGTCATCTCTCTCTTGCCTGAGGGTGAAGTTCCTTATGAGAAGAATGATGTTCCCATTGGAACTGATCACACTTCGCTGAGGAAGGAATGGAAGAATCTGTATCACTTTATCAAAGGTGGTAACGATTCATTGTCTGGTCTCCGTCGTGAGAGCATGTTCATTCAGATGCTTGAGGGTCTTCATCCTCAGGAAGCAGATATTCTGTGCCTGGTAAAGGATAAGAATCTTGAGCGTCTTTACAAGATTCCTTTTGGTGTTGTTGAGGAAGCATTCCCCGACATCCAATGGGGTGGACGGAGTTAATGTCCATCATTGTCTTACATGAGAACTGTGACCCATCCTTAGCAAACGATCGAAGTCTTCCTTACACCGCTTATCTGGTGACTTATGAGAAGGATGGAAAAACTTGTTATGACATTACCATGTGTGGCAAGAAAGTTGAACTGTTTGATTATTACTGGGATCAGTACAGAGAGGGGTTGAAAACCTTCAAGCAATCAGAAGGAAGAGTCAACCCCAAAACCTGGGAGAATCCTGCTAAGTCTAAAGGAAAGAAAAAAGCATGAGTGGATTTGGTGATTACAACGTGGAGTTTGAAGGTCTGGACATGAACAGTGACCAGGTTCAAGCACTTGTCAAGAAGTATAAGAAACTCAAGAAGTATCAGAGGTCCAGTCTCTTTGCAGTTAAGACCATGGATGGAACAGAGGATGTCATCTCTAAGATGATTGAGGAAGCAAAGGAAGTAAATTTGTAACAAATTTGACTAAATAATATTACTGGTGTTATAATACACCTATCGTTCATCACATTCGCTGTTTGCGAATAGCGAATGAGACGCAAGTAAGTCGCGGAACGGATCGTTCAGATTATGGTTGATTTTCTCATCTTTTTGAATCTAATCACTCAAAGAGCACCTGTTGACCCAGAACATTATTTGTCTTGTGAGCAGTCAGCATGGATGAGAGAAAGAATCCTAAGTTCGGAGTTGCTTAATGCTGGTCAAAAGCTAGACTTTGTGACAAGAACATGGGAAGGAACAGATCCTTCCTGTAAGGAGGACCATAATCCGCAAACGACTGAAGGAACGGGGCCTAAAAATCTCATTCTTCAGGAGCAAAATCATGAACACTCTCAACCTGATTCGTCAGCAGATTAAAAAAGCATCTGCACTGCACGATGCACAGATTCATGCCACTTCTTATCGTGGTATTGAGTACACCCTGTGCGGTCACGAGCCCTCTGAGACTCACGGAACCTTTTGTTATCGTGGACACACTTACAACAAGTGATTGTCTTCACATTTGATTAGTGTTATAATGGGAGGAGAGATCCTCCCTTTTTTTATGGAAAAAGACAAACTCAAACTCATTGTGAGGAACCTCAAACTCCTGGTCGATGCATTGGAGTCCGAGGTTTACTCAGATGTTGATGCATATAAATCAGATTACCAATCACCAAAGATTTCAGATTACGATGAGGTATGGGACGATGACGACGGATACCCTGACTGATTGGAGATACTCCGATAAGAGAATGAAACTGAGACAAGAAGTTTTAGGTATTCTCCTTGAGAAATATGGTGGTGAACTTAAGGAAGATGGATCACCAAAACACTCACCACAATCAATTTATGAGTGTGCTCATGATTGGGTCTCTCAAGGTAATGAGATTAGTGCTGGAGTGATCGCTTTTTACAAAGCATATTACACAGACTACGGGAGATACAGAAATGTATGATGATTTGGATTCGTTTGAACGAGCTCTGATGCATTTTGGAACTCGCATCGAAGTCATCGTTGCCTTGGAAATTGGTGATAAGATAGATTCTGAAACCGCTTATCAAATGATCAAGACAGAACTGAAAGAATTAAAGAGGGTTCGTAAGGAAAAAAAATGAATGTAAAACTGATTTCATGTACACCAGACGCAGAGAAGCAAGTTGCTTATTGTGCTCGGGTTTCTAATCCAGCAAATCAAGACAACGATAATTATGCTGGACTTCTTCGTTACTGTATCAAACACAAGCACTGGAGCATCTTTGAGCAAGCGTTCATGACTCTGGAGATTGAAACCACCCGTGGACTGGCGGCTCAAATTTTGCGCCACCGTTCGTTCACATATCAAGAGTTCTCACAACGTTATGCTGATAGTTCCTTACTCTCCGAGGCGATCCCCATTCCAGAACTGCGACGCCAAGACACCAAGAATCGTCAAAACTCTATTGATGATGTGGATCCCCAACTGATTCACCATTATCGTCTCAAGATGAAGGATCATTTCGATCAATCGATGAAACTTTATCAGGAGATGTTGGATGACGGAATTGCTAAAGAGTGTGCTCGGTTTGTACTTCCTCTTGCTTGTCCCACTCGTCTTTATATGTCAGGTTCTCTTCGTTCCTGGCTTCACTACATTGACCTCCGATCAGCAAACGGAACTCAGAAAGAGCACATGGACATTGCCCTTGAGTGTAAGCGTATCTTTACCGAACAGTTCCCAGTGATTGCTGAGGCTGCTTGGGGCGAAACTAAATAGACCTACACATTATTTTCACATGGCAACTTATCCAGTAAAGAATAAAGAAACTGGTGAAACCAAAGAAGTGATCATGAGCATTCATGATTGGGACCAGTGGTTGAAAGATAATCCAGACTGGGAGCGTTATTACACACCAGATAATGCTCCATGTCTTGGCGTTGAGATGGGGGATCCCTTCAGTAGGATTTACACTAAACATCCAGGATGGAAAGATGTGATCGGCAAGGCTAAGAAACAACCAGGAAGCACACTCAAACATTACGACTAATCAATGCCAACAAGAAAAGCAAAAGCAGGTATCACGACTAACCCTGTTCCTTTCGGAATGAGTA
>Ga0208303_1000039_pt1 | contig 49347 bp, 51 predicted proteins | sample CB_VirMetaG_2_FD_184537 | JGI IMG/M metagenome (GOLD analysis project Ga0208303, IMG submission 184537) | Freshwater to marine saline gradient viral communities from Chesapeake Bay - CB_1504_2 Viral MetaG (SPAdes) (version 4) | ecosystem: Environmental > Aquatic > Marine > Coastal | place: USA... | reverse complement strand
CGATGCCAGTTCCGATACGATACTACGCGGCACACACAGGACGCTGGGGCGGTGACGATAAGATCAACCTACAGAACCTGCCTAGCCGTGGCCCCAATGCCAAGACACTTAAGCGAGCTATTATGGCCCCCGAGGGTTATGCCATCGTTGATGCCGATTCCTCGCAGATAGAGGCGCGGGTACTCGCATGGTTAGCAGGGCAGACTAACTTGGTAGAAGCGTTCGCCAAGGGCGAGGACGTGTACAGCATAATGGCAGCGACTATATATGCTAAGAAGCTGGATGACGTTACCAAGGAGGAGCGGTTTGTCGGCAAGACAACTATACTTGGGTGTGGCTACGGTATGGGGGCTGTACGCTTCCAAGAACAGCTTAAGACCTTCGGTGTAGAAGTAGACATTAACGAGTGCCGTCGCATCGTGTCCGTGTATCGCGCAGCTAACCCCAAGATCGTTGCACTTTGGAAGCAGGCGGGCAAAGTTATTGAGGCACTATCTCATGGGCAGTTTACGACTGTTGGTAGGCCCGGTGTGCTTGAAGTCGTACCAGAAGAATGTGGTGTGCGGCTACCCTCCGGGCTGATACTGCGGTATGACGACCTTAAGCTGGAAACCACAGAGGATGGGCGGGAGTACACTTACAAGACTCGCCGTGGTCGCCCGCGCATATACGGTGGAAAAGCTGTGGAAAACTGGACGCAAGGTATAGCCCGCTGCATCATCGGGGAACAAGCTCTGAGGGTAGCCAAACACTATCGCCCCGTGCTTACTGTGCATGACTCATTAGCGGCTATTGCCCCACTGGATGAGGTACAGGTTGCACAGAAAACAATGGAAGAAGCAATGCGGTGGCTACCCAAGTGGGCTGAAGGACTGCCCGTAGATTGTGAGGCGTTTACAGCGGTACGGTATGGCGACTGCCACGAACATAGTAAGGAGTTGTTGGTATGAGAACGACTCCGGCACGGATGCCGGAGTTATTAGGAGGCTACCACCTCGTTGATTTTACGCGCCTTGAGCAGTTGACGTGCACTTGGCTACAAGGCTCACCAGTTGAGATCACTGGCGATAAAACTGGGCCAGCAGATGCGACAGGTGTAAGTATAGTAGCGAACCCGCCAACAATTACTACGCACAAAGCAATTGTTATGTTTCTTACGCGGCGGATAAATCGCTCATGCCTTGCATCTTCTTTACGCGCTGCTTCTTCTTGCAATTTAGTCATAGTTGCTTCCTTTTAGTTGCGCTGCCTACTATAGTATTTTTGTGGTGACAGCAGCCACGAATATAAAATAGCACACTATCTACAAAAGTTTAATAGGGGTTGTTGAGTATATGAATCCGTTTCCGTGGTCGTTTAGTAAGCTCAAGGCGTTTGAGCAGTGCCCCTTCCAGTTCTACAACGAGAAGGTGCTTAAGCGTTACCCCCAAGTGGAGTCGGAGGCTATGCTATACGGCACCCGGTTCCACGAGGCAGCGGAGGAGTATATCCGTGACAGTACGCCACTCCCCAAAGCGTTTTTATATAGTAAGGACGCGCTGGATAAACTTAATGCGCTCCCCGGTGACAAGTTATGCGAAATAAAGATGGGTGTAAAAGCCGACCTGACTGCGTGCGAGTTTGACGATGAGGATGTATGGTGGCGGGGGATTTCTGACCTGAACGTGATGGAGCCTACTTATGCCCGTGTGATTGACTATAAGACAGGGGCCAATGCCAAGTACGCTGACACTGGGCAGTTAGAGCTTATGGCGCTGGGTACATTTGCTAAGTACTCTGACGTGGAACGTGTTAAGGCAGGGTTACTATTCGTAGTTGCCAAAGCGTTTATAAAAGCAAGCTACACCCGCGAAGATATCCCGAAGTTGTGGACTAAGTGGTTAAGTAAGTTCTCCAAAATGGAGGCCGCGTTTGAGCATGATATCTGGAACAAGCACCCCAGCGGCCTATGTCGTAGGCACTGCCCCGTTACTGAATGCCCCCATAACGGGAGGCGCTAGACAAAAACAAATACCGGGTATATTCTAGGGACTGAGCAGGAGGGCATCATGCCGTATACAAAGTCGCCGCGACCCTATAAAAAGGAGTACGCAAAGCAGAAAGAACGGGGTGAACACCCCGACCGGATGGAGCGGCAACGTGCCCGTAGGGCCGTAGATAAAGCTGACACAGGGACAGTCACAAAGAAGTCCCCAAAACGTAAGGGTAAGGACGTAAGCCACAACAAGGCTTTGTCTAAAGGTGGTTCCAACAAGGATGGGTATAAGCTAGAGTCCCCCAGTAAGAACCGCGCACGTAACTACAAGAAGAAAGGCAAGAAGAAAACAAGTTAGGGAGTTCCCTAACGTCTAAGGTTGTCCGGTAGAGTCCAGCACGTAGTGTTGGGCCTGTTTCGGCACCGCTGAAAAAGGAGAAGTACCATGAAAAAATGGGAAGAAATAGAAACTCTGCTCGCTAGTAAAGAGCCTAAGCACTAACCCATGCAAATAATCGACAACAAAGCCCTACTACTACGGGTCAAGAACCCGGCACAGATCACTACGGTAATCCCCAAGAGTAAGGGGCTTCCCGATAACAAAGTACTGGTAAAGTGGGGTGTCGAAGAATCCCGTGTCCTACGTAACCTAAACATCAAGGCACCGTCACCCATTCTGGGGCGGTATCAGTGGACCGGGTGCCACCCACCGTTTGAACACCAGAAAACTACCGCTGCCTTCCTGACTCTTAACCCCCGCAGCTTCTGCTTTTCTGAGATGGGTACGGGCAAGACTGCCAGTGCTATCTGGGCGGCTGACTACCTGATGAAGCAAGGTATTATTAAACGGGTACTCGTGGTATGCCCCCTGTCTATTATGGACTCCGCGTGGCGTAACGACCTGTTCACCTTTGCCATGCACCGGACAGTAGATGTGGCCCACGGCGCGGCCCCCAAACGGAAGAAACTGATAGAGCAGGGGTCGGAGTTTGTCATCATTAACTATGATGGGTTACAGGTTGTTATAGACGAAGTGGCTGCGGGGGGTTTCGATCTTGTCATAGTCGATGAGGCTACCCACTATAAGAACCCTAAGACCGACCGCTGGAAGGTGCTTAATTCCATCATAAAACCCGAAACTTGGTTGTGGATGATGACGGGTACGCCCGCTGCCCAGACCCCCCTAGATGCCTACGGGCTTGCCAAGATGATGAACCCCAACACAGTACCCCGGTTCTTCGGCACCTTCAGGGATCAGGTTATGTACCGGGTGACGCAGTTCAAGTGGGCACCGAAACCGACCGCCACAGAGACCGTGTATAACGTCCTCCAGCCCGCGATACGGTACACCAAGGATGAGTGCCTAGACCTGCCGGAAATGGTCTACACCAAACGGGATATTGAGCTTACAGCCCAGCAGAACAAGTATTACAAGATACTTAAAAGCCAGATGATTGTAGAAGCGGCTGGTGAGACTGTCACGGCGGCGAACGCGGCTATATCCCTTAACAAGTTACTCCAACTATCCAGTGGGGCGGTATACACCGACGACCATGAGGTACTGCACTTCGATATTAAGAACCGGTACAAGGTGCTGCGGGAGGTCATGGAGGAGACCACCCAAAAGACCCTAGTGTTTGTACCGTTCAAACACACTATCGACATGCTAAGTGACAAATTACGCGCAGATAGCATCAGCGCTGAAGTTATTAGGGGGGATGTACCTGCGAGCAAGCGCACAGACATATTCAAACGGTTCCAAGAGCAGGACGACCCCAAGGTGCTCCTTATCCAACCCCAAGCGGCGGCGCACGGTGTTACCCTGACTGCGGCGGATACCGTCGTGTGGTGGGGGCCAACATCATCGCTTGAGACCTACTTGCAAGCTAACGCACGTATCCACCGATCAGGCCAAAAGCATAAATGCACGGTCGTGCAGCTCGCGGGTTCGTTTGTAGAAAGGTATATATACACGCTGCTTGATAACAGAATAGATGTTCACACAAAAATGATCGACCTATACAAAGAAATACTTGACTAAGATACTAAATGGTACTAGATTGAGTTCCCCGATACTAAATCGGTGCGAAAAGGAGATACATATGGCATCCAGCATACCTATTGAGAAGTTAACCAAGGTCTATATCAAAATAAGGGACAAACGGGCAGAGCTATCTGCCGCGTTCAAGGCCGAGGACACAGTGTTAGTCGCCCAGCAAGACAAGATTAAAGCCGCCCTGCTAGATTACTGTAAGGTGGAAAACGCTAACAGTATTAATACCCCCGCAGGGACTGTTATACGTAGCATAACGACCAAGTACTGGACGAGCGATTGGGAGTCTATGTACCGGTTCGTGGTCGACAACGAGGTACCTGAGTTCTTCACCAAGAGCTTGAACCAAACCAACGTAAAGGCTTATCTGGAAGAACACCCAGAGGAATTACCTCCGGGGTTGAATGTTGATTCTGAGTACGTTGTATCCATCCGTAAACCAACCAAGAAGCGTTAGGAGCTGAACATGGCAGATGATAATTTTGTGCCGATTGATAAAGTTGCGAGGCACTTTGCTGTCTCTATATCTACCTGCCGTGCGTGGGTAAAGCAGGGGAAGATACCCCGCAACACTTTTATTAAGCTGGGGAATACATACCGGTTTAACCTCCCGGCAGTAACCGCAGCACTTGTTAACCCCTCGGAACCGGCACCCCTACAAGGTGAGCTGGAACTTGAAACTGACGATGACCTTTAGGAGAACATAACATGACAAATGGCGTATCTTTATTCGGCGACGGTAACCCCCTAGCCAACAGTGATTTGTTTAAAGCATTACAGGACGTAAACGACACCCTTATTGGTGGTAGCTTCGGCACCACTAGGCGCATAAGTCTTAAGGGTATGAAGTTCCGTGAAATAGTTAATGGGGAGCAGGTTAGCGTAAGTAAGTCAGACACCATGAACATCATCATTATTGGTGCTGCACCGGTTGCCCGGACTTATTACGCTGGTGCCTACGACCCGGATGTGGCCGCGCCCCCTACCTGCTGGTCTGCTGACACACAAAGACCTTCCAGCGATGTAGCCGAACCGCAAGCGCCCCACTGCGGGGACTGTCCCCAGAATGTAAAAGGGTCTGGGCAAGGTAACAGTCGTGCCTGCCGGTACTCTCAACGCCTTGCGGTTGTTATCGAAGGTGACATGGAGAAGGTATACCAACTCCAGATTGCAGCAACCAGCATATTTGGCGACTCTAAAGAAGGTGCTATGCCTATGCAGGGCTACGCCCGGTTTCTTAAGGCACACAATACGCCAGCTATTGCGGTTGTTACCGAGATGCGGTTTGACGATGATGCTGAAGTACCAAAGTTGTTTTTTCGCCCAATACGCCCCCTCAACGAGGTGGAGTTAGACGAAGCAGTTGCTCTGCGCGATCACGAGGATACCAAGCACGCAATTACTTTTACCGTATCTCAAACAGACGGAGTGCAGGCCATTAAGGTGTTAGAGGAGGCACCTAAGCCAGCGGCTAAGAAACCTGCTAAAGCTAAACCCGCCAAAGAAGAAACCGAGGTGGTTGAAGAACCCACCAAGGTAGTCAAGAAATCTACCCCCGCACCCGTAGATGATGATAGTGACCTTAGTAGCCTCGTAGACGAATGGGATGACAACGACGAGGACGCGTAGGACGCTACACCGCAGCGGGGATAACCCCCGCTGCACATCATAACGGGGGCATGTATGGACGCATTACGATTCTTGGAGTCGGTCTTAAGCGACGGCGGTATTTACTGTTTGTTCGCTGCCCAAACCAAGCCAAAAAAGATAATACAGACATTCTACGACACTGCGGGAGAACTCTACGAGGATGCTAAAGCATTTGATGCCAAGGGGTTTGATACCTATTTCGCATTGAGCACGTTCAATGAACGTGGGTCACGTAAGGTAGACAACGTAAAACAAACAAAGTCCCTGTTTCTAGATATAGACTGCGGACCTAGTAAGGACTACCCCGATAAAGAGTCGGGTATTAAAGCACTGCAACAGTTCTGCAATAAACTAACCCTACCCTCACCCAATTTAGTTGATTCAGGGCGTGGCATTCATGCCTATTGGGTACTCTCTCACCCCGTAAGCCTAACAGAGTGGCTACCTGTAGCAGAGCAGCTTAAGCGTAAGTGTACTGAGTTAGGATTTAACGTTGACCCTGCGGTTACAGCAGACGCGGCTAGAGTATTGCGGGTACCGGGCACCCACAACTATAAAGACAACCCACCGAATAAGGTGTTTATAGTAGGCACCCCGAAACCCCCGGTAAACCTAGACGGGTTTTATGCGCTGCTGGGGGAGGGCGCGACACCAGTTCCACACTTAGCGGGCCAATCTTTTTCTACCTTAGCAGGAAGCAGTGCGGTCATGGACATACTGTCAGGTAACACTCGTGGTGTGTTTAAGAATATTTTGCAAAAAACTAAGGCTGGTAAGGGCTGCGAACAGATCAAGGTTATTTACAAGAAGCAGGCCACCATAGACGAACCTATGTGGCGTGCTGGACTATCTATCGCTAATGCCTGTGTTGATGGGGAGGACGCTGCCCGACTTATATCCAGTAAGCATCCCCAGTACGACGAGGACGAGACTTTAGCTAAGATGCGCCGCATACAGGGGCCATACTTGTGCGAACGGTTTAACGAATTTAACCCCGGCGTATGCGAGAAGTGCCCAAACTATGGGAGGATAAAGTCGCCTATTGTGCTCGGCAAAGAGTTCGCTGAGGTTCTGGAAGGTGAGTTTCTACCCGATAGGAAGTTAAAGGTACTTGATGAGCAGATTACCGAAATATCGGCGCTGCCGAAGGGTTACCGCCGGGGTCAAGGCGGGGGCATATTCAAGCGCTGTTTGGTTACCGACGACAGTACAGGCGAAACATCGGAGATAAACATGGAGGTGTATATGCACAACCTATATGCCACCAAACGTATCTATGACCCGGTGCATGATGGAGAGTGTGTCGTTATGCGTGTACACCTGCCCCAAGATGGTATGCGAGAGTTTACAATCCCACTCACAGCGGTAACATCTCCTGATAAGTTAAGGGACTCCTTGTCTAGGCAGGGTATTGTACCAACATCATGGAAGCTGATTATGCCCTATGTAACAGACTGGATAGCAGAATTACAAGCACGACTCCCCGCTAGTAACGCCCATAACCAATTTGGCTGGACGGAGGACCACAAGTCGTTCTTGATAGGTAATAAAGAGTACACCGCAGATAAGATACTGGATAACCCCCCTTCAGCGGCTACCGCCCAATATACTCCTGCATTCCAACAGCGCGGCACGTTAGAGGGGTGGAAAGATATGATAAAGTTCTACGACCGCCCCGGTATGGAGTTATACCAATACGTCATAGGGTGTGCGTTTGGCTCCCCACTGATGGATTTCGTCACAAACGTCCCCGCAGCTATGCTACATATCCACAGTAAGGATACCGGGTTAGGTAAGACTACTGCTATGTGGGCAGCTAACTCTGTATGGGGGAACTATAAACTACTTACCGTATCTGCAAACGACACAGTTAACTTTCTATTTAACCGGGCTGATGTATATAAGAACATTACACTGTGCATAGACGAGGTAACTAATAACGACCCTGAAAGCCTAAGTTCGCTGGCATACCAAATACCCGAAGGGCAGCAGAAAGGGCGTATGGGTAATGGAACCAACGTCGAACGCGCTAGGGGTAACCCTTGGAGTTTTATAGCCGTCAGCACGGGCAACACGAGTGTTATAGACCGGGTATCTAACTACAAAGAAGGTCCACTTGCTGAGTTACAGCGGGTACTAGAAGCGCGAGTAACCAAATTTGACTTCGAGGGTATCGAAACAACTACGTGGGAGTTTAATAACGCGCTGTCTGAGAACTACGGACACGCGGGGCCAGTGTACGTACAGTACCTTATGCAGAACCCCGAGAAGTGCCAGAAGATACTTTTTGACACTATCGACGAGGTTATTGCTGTATGTAAGTTAACAGAGCAGAACAGGTTCTGGATAGCGCAGATTGGGTGTGTAATAGCAGGTATACGTATTGCCAACCTATGTGAGTTGCTGCCATTTAATAGCGGTCGAGTGCTTGACCATATGAACGGGGTTACCAAGCAAGCCAAACAGCGTGGGCGGGAAATGCGGGAGTCCACAGAGGACACGTTTAACGCATACTTAGCCGATATACGGGGGAATACGTTGGTGATGGATAGCTCCGTGCATGGTAACGGGCTGGATACACTCTCGGTTCCGTTACGTGACCCATACCAGAAGCTATTTGCCCGCGTGGACCCCCTACCTGATGGCGCGTCTACAGTATATCTCAGGAAAAAACCCCTAAGAGAGTGGTGTGTTGGTCGCCAGACCGACTACGGCGCGTTTGTGGAGGGGCTTACAGAGGATTTTAAAGCAAAAGACGTTAAGGTAAGGCTACTCCGTGGCACCCCCTTAGCAGGTACACCAGCCACTAGTGTATTACAGATAGACTTACCACCTAATACCAACATACCAAACTTACCAACCCATGCCATCGTCCCAGAAAAGGCGTAGAAATCCGCTATACCTTACTCCGGATGGTGTCCCGGTTCATGTGGATTGGGCACGGTTCGCGGTGGGTGCATCTATATTCATCCCTTGTATAAACACTCAAGAGGCTAGAAAACAGATGAAAAATCAGGGTGTGCGTATGGGCATGAAATTCCAACACGCCGTACGTATAGAGGGGGGTAAATATGGTATTCGCGCATGGCGAATAGCGTGATAGACTGGGTTTGCTGCGTTATGCCTCCTTTAGCGCGGTAGAATGGTCTTCCCCCACTCCGGTGGGGGTTTTTTAATTATCCCAACCTGTACCTAACTGCTCAAGCGTTGCCCGCATCTTGGGCGAGAACAGCACCCCGTTGTGCATGTTCTGCGACGTTTTCATATGCTGCTTCAGTGAGGCTTTGATAGATTTCGGGTCCAGCCTGAAGTTCGGGTGTTTCTTGTTAAAGTCCGATATCTTCTTATACTGTTCCTGCACCCCCATCGTATCCCCCATACGCATAGCGATGTACAGCTTACGGGTAAGCATGGAGCGGTCCTCGTTAACCGCACGGTCGATACCCTTCAGAACTTGGTTGCGCTCCTGATTCCGGGTGTATTCTGCGGGTGCGAAGCCTAGGAACTGGGCAGCAAGCAAACCTACGCCCATTTCCCCCATAATGGGGTCTCCCCGGCGGGTATTGGCACCCTCTGGACCGTAGCGGAACGTAGCCTTTGCAGCATTACGGAAGGCAGCAGGTAGGACGTTCTCAATACCACGCTGGTACTCCCCCTCCCATATGTCGGGCACGCCACGGAACAGTGCTTGGGATAAGTAGCCGTATGCAGGGCCACCCAACGTCTTGACGATGGTCTTTTCCGCAGACGGGTCAAAGTCGTACCGGTTACTGCCAATTAACAAGTGCGACAGGCCCACCCTGCTGGATACGTCAACGCCCTCACCACCTAACAACTGCGTCAGGGCGTTAATACCGCCTTTGTATGCAGTCTCCCCCATAGCTGTACGCCAACGGCTATCGGTATCCAGTTCATCATCGTCATCGAACATACCAAACAAACTGGAGAGCATACCGTAAGCTGTTAGGCCACTTACCCCGGCGATAGCCACTACATGCGCCTGTATGAGCGCTAGCTGCGCCCTAGCCTGACTCCTTAACACAGGGTCTTTTTCAGCACCAAGCGCCTGCACGAGTAACTTGCCTTGGGTGTAGTACATCTGGAGGCCAAATATCTTGTACATCATAGCTACGCGACCAAGCCCGTTCTGTGCGTAACGTGCTGTGGTATCCAATACCGCACCACCGTTGGTCTGCTGGGTGTCGTACATGGCGTTCTCTGCCGCCAACTTCTGCTGCTCCGCGTGGGTAAGCCCGACTTCTCCTTTGGAAGCTATGGGGTTTGTTTTCAGGCGCACCATCTCGTTAAGATAAGAAGCAGTGAGGGCCGTTTGGCGGTTCATACGCTCGGCGGCGTGGAACATAAACCCGCCCCACGCGCTCATTTTGTCCCCGAAGTCTTTACTCTTACCCGAGGTTTCGGCACCCAGAGAATCGTAGAAGAACGACCGGCTTAGCAGTCCCCTACTCAGTATTGCCTCGACGAAGGGTGTAAGTTCTTCTAGTAACTCTGCTTTAGTGAACTCTTTACGTACACCGTTTTCTTTCCAGCCGCGCCATACAATCTCATCGGGGTCAAAGTCCATATCAGTACGGAGCTTCAGCTTGCTATTACCCCGGTCAATGACCATTTTCCCCTTATCTTTCCCGCTAAGTACTTCTTTCTTACCAAACTCCGTTTCGTAGTAGTTGTCTATAGACGGGACAAACCGATTAGCCTCTACGAGGTACGACTCCTCCTCGGTACCGTATACGGGTATCTTATGCTCGTTCCCAGCACCGGTAAACAACTTACCCGCTGTACGTAATGCTGCATAGGCCGTAGCGTAGTCTGTTTTGCCCGCCAAGAACGGCATGACCACCATCGGTATTTGCGTCAGGTTAACAATAGCCGACGACGGGTTAAAACCAATAGTACCTGTAAACGCTATACGGTTAAGCCTACGTCCCCACCGGTCGAACCCACTGTTGTTGTCACCGACGGCAAACTGCACGCGTTTACCTAACTCATCTTTAACAGCATCCTTACGGGGGTGTTTATTGAGTTTCGGGTCTGCCTCTATTTTCTCCAGTATCTGCTCATACTGCTTACGGAGCGTCTGCCCAAAGCGCGTCTGCACCCCTTGGCGACCCAAGTCATACGCACGGCGCTCAAAACCTATTATCGCATCCTCTGTGTAACCCCCGTAATCTTTACGGCGTTGCAGAGACCGTGAGTAAGAGGACTCTGGCAGGGACTCAACGAACAACCGGGTTAACTGCTCCAAAGTAGTTTTAGTCTCATCGCTCATAGAACCATCGTCGTTCTTCTTAGCGTTGGTAGTAATCAGCTTAATCGCGTCGTTTACGAACGATGTAGGTGGTGCCTTATCCAGTTTGAAGTTCTGTGGTCTGGACTCGTACTCTATAACGGCACTACCATCTTTACGTTCGATGTTAGGCTCAGTTTTAAGCACTTCGTCTACAAACCGGTCACGGGCGTAGGTGTTCTCAAACGCCATCTTAACCCGCTCCGCAGGTTTGCCGGGTGGGTAGGCGTTAAACGCTATCCAGTATTCACCTTCCCTAGTCAGCGGGAAGTAGGGTTCGATCAGGTTCTCGTTGAATATCTTCTCGAATATTTCAGTCCGTAACTTAGTAATAGTAACTTCATCGTCAGTCACGGATTTAACTTTAGACAACACCGCTTCCCGCAGTTCTTCGTAAAGCCGCTTATAGGAGTCGCGTAACAGCTTATACTGCTTCTGCCCGTCTTCTCTTAAGGCATCCCAGCGGGGCTTCAGTTCTTTGAAGTCCTCGTACCGTTTCTGGTCCCACTCGGTAGCGTTGTTGGATGTTGCCCTGTCTTTGTAATACTTCTCACCACGCGACGGGTCTACCTGCTTAATACTACTGTCGGTTGTGAGCTTGTCGAATAGTTCCTTCTTCTCTGGGTTATCTTTAAGCCACTTACTAAGCCCAGCTTTTACTGCGTCCAGCCCGTTATCAACCGCTTGCATATCCGCGTGCTGTTTCTCAAGCAACTTATGGAGATCAAAAATCTCCTCGGGGAACCCCATAGCTATCATGGTATCGGCCATAGCCTGTGACGGCATGAACCCCCAGAATGCACGGGTTAGGTTATCCGGCAAACCCCGCGTAAAGAACGCTGCTACCTTGTCAATAACGCGGGTCCACTCAGGGCTACCCCGAGTCAACTTGGTCACACCCTGCCGGTATGCCTTACCCGCCTTTTTGAAAATCTCCTCGGCATTGCCTTCGGCTATAGTCAGGGCAAGTTCCCCAGCAAACCGGGTCTCCGGGGCGGTACCCATCAGCCCCTCAATCATGTCACCGAACTCAGAATAGCTGGTGTTGTCCACGGTCTTGTAACCGACGAGGTTCTGGACGAAGTGCTTGATGGTATCCCAAAGTCGGCGTAGGGCAGTCTGGTTCTCTTTGGTACGCCCGAAGATAGATGCCAGTTTTTCTTGAAATTCCGGATTACTGAACGCCTCCGCCACAAACTCATCAAGGGACTCGGCACCATAATAGCTGTCCAGCTCGTCTTTTATTTCTTCATACAGGCGGTTCAGCTTTATAGTTAAGGGGTGCCCCTTGTTAGCCAGCGTATGAGACGTTACAGCGTGCATAGACTCGTGCAGGAGAACGTGCGTAGAGTTAGCGGCACCCTTGTCCAGCTTGATCGTGTTGGTCTTGGGGTCAAACAGCCCTGCCACTGACTTACCAGCGGCGTTCTTCAGGTTGTCTACCAGCTCGACCTTGGTTTCCCCAATGTTGTCGGTTAGCTTGCGGGCTAACTTACGCACCTCGGTATGGGGGCCGATAAGGGACATCGCATTGAGCGCGTCTTTCAGGTTGCCCTGAAGCAGATGCTGGGTAACGCTTGGGTGCAGGGGCACGTCCAGCGCCGAGATAGCATCGGTAACTAGGTTGAGTTCACCTAACTTCTTAAGGACTGACTTGAGTATCTTGTTCCCGTCCTTAGAACTCCCGCTCGCATTCTGCCACATCGCAGTCTCAATACGTTCGATCTGGGTTTTTAGTACCTTAACAGCATCGGAGTCGCCACGGGTTTTGGCGGCTTCCAACTTCTCTAGGGCGGCATCAAGCGCGGCATCCTCGGTCTTGCTACTGGGTTTGCCCTGTAGCTTACCAATCATATCCAGAGCAGATAGAATGGCTTCCGCCTGTATTTCCTCCCGCTTTATCCGGGCAGCTATCCGGTCGCCCCGCGTTATGTTCTTAATACCTACGTTACCTTTGGCATTAAGGGCTATCTGTTCTTCTATGAACTTCCCAGCACCCTCACTCAGGTTGTTCTCCGCCCACTCCAGCACCATGCTAGCAGGGGTTTTACCCGTACCTCTGTAGAACTTTATCTCCTGTTCTGACGACCCTATACCGCGACGATACTGTGGTGCCTCAAACACAACTTCATGTGCCGCTGCCGCAAACGCATCAGCAGGCCCGGCTACCCTATAGTCATAGAGGTACTTTTGGGCAGCGAGCGCGATCTTGTGCGCGTGTTTCCGTGCATCAGTAGCGTCCAGTGGGAGCTTGAGGGGGAAAACAGCATCCCGCAGGGTTTTAATTTTGCGTAGGTCTGCATCGGTGAAGTACTTCTTGGTTCTCAGGAACCCGAAAGGTCGCTTACCTAAACTCTTAGAGAACGTAGTGCTTTTGCCTTTGGGTGCCTTATCAGCCGCCGCTTGATCTGCCTTGTCTTGTTCCTTCTGTTTGGCTCTACGGGCTGCGGCATCTTCCTTTGGGGGTGCCGTCTCTTTACGGACCTTTTCTGCCTTAAGTTGTTCAGCAGTTAAAGATTTACCTTTTCCAGAAGCAGGGCGGGTCACGTTATCCCGGTACCGCACGGCTACATAATCTTCTATATCACGTTTGGTCCAGTTAGTATTTCTACCAGTGCCTTCCCAACCACGTTCAGTTAACTCCTCAAGGGTAACATCATTATCCTCCGCCGCCTGTCGCGCAGGTTCACTGGCAAAAGTACGTACAGGTTCCTCCGCTACAGCTTCAGCTTCGGCGCGGGCTTTCTCGCCTGAATCTATCTCCGCAGTGGGTGTCAATTCCGCTGCCACATCTGGGGATATTTCTGGGCTGTACCTAATAGCTTCATACCACCCACGCAGGTATGGCCTAATCCAGTCACCAACGTCATCTACCATAGCTTTGGTGAAAGCACCAAACTGACGCGCTCCCGCTTCGATATGGAACCCCGCGAGGTCTATACCCGCCTGCATCATTTCCGGGTCAACCCCGGTACGTAGGGTACCCCGCTTTTTAAGCAGCATTTCACGGGCTTTATTCGCCCGATCTTCCGTGAATACTTTGTTGCCCTTACCGTAACCAGCTACGGGTTCTTCGGCGGCGGTTTTCTTCGGCTTGGCGGCAGGCTTGGGAGTACTCTTTGCTTCAGTTCCCGTAGTTTCTGTCTCGCCTTCTCGCACCTCTGGCACGGCTGCTTCATCTTTTGTCTCCTTAGCTGACTTGGTTGCCGCCTTCTTCATCTCCCACAGTTTTTTGCGGGTCTCGTAACCTTCTTTTAGTGCTTTCTTACTGGGTACTGTTACGGTCTTTTCTGGGCCAGTTTTTTCAAACTCGGCTTGTGCTTCCGTGAACTTCTTCTCACGAGCATCCGCCATGTCCCGAATAGGCGCTATTTCCCGTTCGTATACGTCGTTAGCTTCTTCAATCTGGTTACCGATGGGCCTGTTAGACTCAGCCACTTCTTCAAGCGCTTCACGTAATGCGTTAATATCTGGTTCTAAGTCCATACCCGCAGTGCCCTCACGGGCCAATTCCTTCTCCGCACGGGTGATATAACTCTCAACGTCTAGTGTATCCGGCTGCTCAACTGCTCCAGTTTTAGCAGGTTTAGCACCATCGCTAGGTGTTCCCACTGCTGCGGGTTTAGCTGGCTTAGCTCGGGCGGGACTTGCGTCTTTAGGCTTAGCGGGTTTTGGCTTGCTGTCCTGTCCAGTACCCTGAACGCTGTCTCCAGTTCCTGCCGGTTTAACATCAGGCTTGGCGGGTCTAACAGGTTTTCCAGTTCCACGGGGTGCCCCCTTAGCTTTGGCTTCTGTAGTAATACCACCACGCGGCCCCATCATAGGTATCTGGGTATCTTGGGTGGCTTTTACGAAGCTCTGGATGTTTTCTTTGGCCGCTTTAGCCACACGGGGGTTTTCAGCGTATGCCAAAAGCTCTTTCTGTGTGAACGCCAGATCAACGTCGTCACCGAGGTTCTTACCTACCAGACGCTTACGCACCGGAGCGGTCTTGGCAACGCCCATACGACTGAGGAGACCGTCGTCTATAGGGATGTTGGGCCGCTCCGGTGCGGCAGCTTCTCTGCGTTCGACTACAGGAGGAGCCTTGGGCGTAATTTCAGGGAACAGTAGCCTCTGACCCGTAGGCTGCTTCTTCTCGGGTATAGCCGCTTCCATTGCCTCGTTCTGGGTAGAAGCAGGGGGCGCAACAGGGGCGGGGGCAATGGGTTTGGCCTGCTCCACAGCAAACTGAACGTCTACGGCACGCTTAATAGCTTCCAGCTCAGCGGGGGTAGCTTCAGGACGCCCGAACCCAGCTTCAGTAAGAGCCGCTGAGAAGTTACGGGCTACTACGTTACGGTCGGGGTTTTCATTCCCCGCAATAACATCGCCAAGAACTTTTCGCCGGGCCGCTTCAGACTGCTGTTGTTGCTCAGTAGCGCGGGCGTTATCCAATGTCTCCTGCGAGGACTGGGCTTTGAGTTCCTCCGCAGCAGTTTCTTCGGCGTACATCTGTTCAATTTTGGCGGTTTCTGCGGCATCTGCTTCCGCCGCCGCTTGTTGTTCCGCAGCTATTAGTGCATTAATATCCGCCGTTTCCTTGGCATCAGCTTCTTCGGCGTACATCTGTTCTATATCAGTAGTTAAAGATGTATCAATTACATCTTCTATTGATATTTGTTCCTGTTCTTGTGGTACTGACAGGGGCGTTGTGGGGGTGGGGGGAGCCTTGGTTAGCAACCCTTCGCGCTCTTTAAGTGCCTCGTCCAGCTTAATTTCTGCTGCTAGGACCGCACCGTCTACCGCACCTGCCGCTTTTAGCGTATTTGCCCTGTCACGTAAATCAGCAATACGTACGTCGAGTGCTGCCAGTGCTTCTTCATTGGCCTTAAGCTGTTCTGGGTCTGCTACCTCTGGCTCAGCACCCGCTTTAGCCCGCTTAGCCTCCATTATCTGTGCGTACTGTTGTTCTGGAGTAACTACCTCTGGTGCCTCTGCTTCTAACGCATCGACTAACTCTACGGGAAGCATGTCGGCCTGTGGGTCACCTAACAGTGCCTGCGCCTCATCGCGGGCGGCTTGTTCCTCGGGAGTAAACCCCAGAAACGCCTCAACCTCTTTGTCTTCAGGGGGCGTTTTACCGCCCTTACCTGTACCCGGTATAAACAGGTCAGCCAGCACTTGGACGATAGCACCTGCGCCACCACCCAGAGCAGCGGAACCAATAAGCCCTTCGCCCAGTGTCTGTGTGGGGTCATAGCCCTTCTGGATGAGGTTCTGCGCGGCCTCGCTGGCTGATTCCTGTGCAGCTTCCACACCACCCGTAATGGCCGCGCTGCGGATACGACTACCGATACCCTTGATTTCCTCGGGGCCGAACTTCTCAAACAGGTCTCGGATTAGTGGGTGCTTAAGCCCCTTGGTCATGCGGCCATAGGGGATGATGTCCAGTGCACCGACGGGGATACCCAGCAGGGCAGCGCGGGTACGTTCTTCTTCCGTAGCCCCGGCAGCGCGGGCACGCTCACTCGCCTCACCAGCACCGGCACCCATAAACAACGCACCGGCAGCGAGCGGGCCAGCGACTGGGCCTAACGCAGCGGCGGGCAGTCCAGCGGCTATAGAACCTACGGCTTGGGATAGTTGGTAGGATACGTCGTCAGGGTTACCGCCCTCGGGGGAGGCCCAAGCGCCAGCGGACTGGATCATATCCCGCAGCTTGGTCTCCGTCTCCTCGTCGAACATCGCAGCGCCACCAAGGGCAGCGCTCTCGAACATCCCAACAAAGCCCTTACCCAGACCAGAGCCGATGTTTTCCAACAGGCCAGCTTCGGGCTTAAACTTCTGCATGTGTTGTATATACGGATCGTTAAGCTGCTGGTCGAGAAGTTCTGCTATCTCGTTGGCAGACTCATAATCCCCCGCATCAGCAGCGGCTTTTAACCCCTTCTTTAATTCTTCTGTGGAGTACATTTACTTACCCATATAGGCGGAAGCCTTGGCGCTAAGTCCCGTTGCTGGTGTTCCACTTCCTGTAGTCTGTGATATTGGCACATTTAGTTTCTCTCGTAACACCTTTTGCACATCACGAAGGTCCGTTTCAACTTTTTCCCAACCGCTACTTACTTCTGCTGTTCGGATATTTATTAAATCTTGAACACGTTTTAATTCTTTTTCATCTTGGTCTTCTATAGCTTTTTGCTTCTGCATATTAAGCGTCATAAGAGTACCGTCCTCATCAGCGGCCTTTTTTCTAGCAGTAGCTATGCCAACAAGTTCCTTTTCCACATCCCCAAGCCGCCCATAAAGCTGCTGCATATCAGCACCCGAAGCAGTAATTTTATTGAGGTCTGCTCGCAACCGATTGGCTTCTTCTTGATAAGCAGCAACTTGGTCCGCGTTGGACATCAACGCGCCCGTATTAGTGGCTTTGTACGCATTATCATTGGCAGTGTCGTATGCGGTTTTACCGGCATTGAACACACCTTCTTCCAGCGGACGTAGTTTGTCCATACGATCACCCGCCATTTTGTTAAGCGTAGCGATGCCCCCCAACTTATCGGAATCCTGCCGTGACTGCTCGTTCATAGAACCTGCCAGACCTCGACTGAACGCGTTGGATGCGTACTGGCTTTGGCTACTACCCATACCTAACAGGGTGGCTTTCAGCTTGTTACGCCTTAACGTCTCAGGGTCTTGTTGCTTGGCTATAGCAGCTTCCATTTCCCGCTCACGTCTGGCTTGCAGGGCGGCGATACCTCTGGACCCAGCGGTGTCCGCGTTGTACTCACCCCGTGCAGCGGCTTTACGCGCTTCGGGATCAGTGTCCCACTGTTTACGCAGCCGGTCATATATCTCGGTACGCATCGCGTCCTGTTCTGAAGGCGTACCTTGGGCATTAGCCACCGCACCTATACCACTACCTTGTATAGCGGCTTCCTTGGCGTCTGGTTCCGGGGGAAGGTCTGGTTTAGCGGGTGTAACGGGTGTAACGGAGGTACCCTTTTTCGGTGCCTGTTCTACCCCTAAAAGCCCGCTTGCGAAATCACTAACATCTTCACCTACAGCCCCCCACAATGCACGGGGTACAGCCGTAAAGGTACCCAACGCGCCAGCAGCTACATCTTGCCCCAACGGTATAAAGCCCCCCAAAGCACTCCGGATACTAGCGCCGGTAGCTCGCGATGGGTTTTCTTTCCGGATCAAATCCACGATACCCTGCTCCGATTCTAAATAGTCCTTTGTTCGGGGCAATATTCTTTCGGGCAATATGTTCTGCCCTAATTTTTCTAAGCTAGCTCCTATGTCGCCGTACTGGTTTATTCTAGCTTGTTCTGGGCTGATACCCTCTTTTGGGGGAACTACGGGTATACGGGGCTTCGTTACTCCCGGCCCAGCAGGTTCGCCCTCAGATACACCCACATCAGCAACGACACTGCCATATATCTCCCGAACAAGCTCCATAGCTATTGGATTGTTACCAATACGCCCTATAACGGTTTCCGGGGTTGCGCCTTCCGCTTTAGCCTTCTGTATCTGCTCCCGCATAGCCCTACGGCGCATCTGGGGGGTCGAGTAGAGTGTGTCTTCGTTTGCGTTGGTCTTATACCCGCCCGTATCAGTGGGCCAACCAAACATCCGCTCTTTAGGCGCGGGCACTTTATCCCCCTCCTTAAACCCAACAATCCCACCGCTAGCCATACCGTTAGGGGGCATTACCGGTAACTCGTCACCGTATATACGTTGTGGTTCACGCGGTACGCGGTTGGTAGTTACTCCCGGCTCCTCCGTAACAGTATTGTCGTTGGCTGAAGTAAGCTCAGCAAGTGCGCGTAATCCGGACGGGTTACCCTTAAGGAGTTTTACTATCTCTTGGGCAGTTGCACCCGCACTTAACGCATTAGCGATCTTACCCTTCCAAGATTGGGAATCCGTACCCTCTAGCAAGGCGCGGGGGTCTACACCCCCACCTTCTTGGAACGCCACAATACCACCTGCGGCCATACCCATAGGAGGACGGGGGACACTTGATATACCCTGTGGCGGACCTTGGGGGGCTTGTTGAGCCTGCGCCATCTGCTGGCCTAACTGTTGAATACCCGGCTGTAACTGCTGGGAGACCTCCTGCTTGGTCAGCCCCAGCACCTCCTGTTCCCGCTGCTGGGCGATAGTCTGAGGGGTGGTCTGCATCTGGAGCTGCGTTTCCTGCGCTTTCCTCTCCAGATCAGTTTTCATTTTCTGCATAGCAATGAGGGTCACGATGTCCCCTGACTGCTTATATTGCTGCTGTAGTGCCTGCGGGTTACCCCCGGCACTCCCCATTCGTTGGGCTATTAACTGGTCGATACCTTGGTTCATAATTATTGCCCTATCCCAGCTTCAAAATCATTTACTGGCGCTGTGCCATTACCCCCACTACCCCCATTACCGCCTTGCTTATCCCCAAAAATCTGGTCATATAAGTTCATAATACCCCCGGCACCCCCGGCAAACTGGCTAAGGTAGCTAGGTTCTTGGTAGTAGTTCTGCTGCGCTTCGAGGGGCATAGATTGTAGTAGGGACTGCATGTACTGCACCTGTTTATATGGGTACTCACGTTCCTGCTCAAACTGTGCTTTATCTGCCGCCATACCCTCGCCAAGAATACTGCGCTCAGTGTCCCCGAAACTTTTCTGCTGCTGTAGGAGCTGCAAGGCATCGTCTAACTGAGTACTACTTAGTGCACCTTGCGCTTTAGCAGCATCAAGCGCCCCTTTTTGAGCATCAAGGCCGAAGTTTGCACCAAACTGGCGAGATTCTTCGCCCATACCAGCGGCTTTAAGCGCCCTGTCTTGGTCTGTTGCGAATATCCCCGACCCGGTATTGTAGGCATCTAAGTACCCCTTACCAGTTGTTTCATTCATTAGGCGGGACAAATTGTCCCAACCCTCAGATTCGGAAATAGCCTGCCGTGAACCCCCGTAAGCCCCAGCCTTGGTATACCTAGAAGCATCGTTAAGGCGGGTAATCTCGGCTTGCCGACGCATTTCGTCCATTTGTGGGTTGAGGGCATTCTGGACATACGGGTTCATGTAGCTCTGGGCCACACCGGGGTCGGTCCACTGGGAAGTACTAAACATGCTGGGGTCAAAGCTCATACCCTGCATAGTGTTCCCGATCTGCCCGGCATTGTTGGCCGCTTCCGCACTCCCAGCAGGTACCGATAGTCCAGAAATGCCCGCAAATGCTTGGTCTTGTAGTGAGGATATACCGGGGGTCAGTGGGCCTTGGTACGCTTGGTATGGTTGATCTGCCAGAGCAGCGCCCCTACCCAACATATCTGTAACATAGTCACCCGCCCAGTTTGATAGGGAGGATTCGTTACCCATACTACTGCCCACGTTGGGGTCCAGCGGAGCTGTGTACGGGTCTGTAGTAGTTTGATTAGCCATATCTATCCCCTCAACTAGGTAAGAAGTTATTGGGGTTTATTTGCTTCCCCTGTGCTGTCGTACCAGTACGCGCTTTACGGATTCGCGACATCATAGCCATAAGCTCTTTGGCACCAGCATTTGTACTACCGTTCCCTAAATGACCAACAACGTCAGCGGGTATTACAAACTCGTCACGGGCTAGAGCAGCGGGCTGCTGACCCTCTATCATAGCGGGTACAGAGTCTGACATACCGTCACCGGGGCCATTGACCATACCACCTATAGCCATACTGTTCTGGGAATCCACGTACGCCTGCCACGCTTCCGGGTCGTCGTTGATCTTCTGGTAGAAATCCATTAGATCATTGTTTGTGCCGCTCTGGGGGGTAGTCTGTTGGTCGGGCCACATTTTCTCAGCGTAGGCTTGGTCAAGACCCATGTGCTTTAACCGGAGTTGGTCAACAGGGTTTTGCCAATCTACAGCAGCCTGAGTGTCTGGGTTAGGAGCAAACAAGCCACTAGCAGCACCCTTGTACTGCTGCCCTTCCTCAGACTCCAAAAATCGGCTGAACTCGGATGAGCCTAATGGCCCCTTCCATGTTGAACCATCGTACTGTCGCTCACGACCGTTGCCATCAATGTAAGTAGGATAGAACTGGTCTGTTTCTCTGGACATTCCCTTGGTAGCTATGTCACGGGCATCCCGCAAGTCACGGGCTTCTTGTGACCAAGGAGTGCCAGCGTATCGGGTGAACCCTGTGTAATCCTGATACTTGTCACCTTTCTGCAAGTCAGGGCCGTACTCAGGAAGCGTCTGATACCAGTCGTTATAGCTTTGACCCGGTGCGCGGTCAGTTAACCCCAGCTCGCTTTTGGTGGGTGTAGGTGCAAGATTAGCCCACTGCTCGGGAGTGGCGGCATCAAACTGGGCCTTTTGCTCAGGAGTAAGTGCGCTGTATGCCGCAGCAAATGCTGGGTCTACCGCAGAACCGTCACCAGAACCGCCACCAGAACCGCCACCAGAACCGCCACCAGTTTGGGAGTCCAAGTACGCCTGCCACGCTTCCGGGTCGTCGTTGATCTTCTGGTAGAAATCCATTAGATCATTGTTTTTACTGGGTAAGCTACTTGCGGGGCGTGTCCCGCGTGGGCCAGCGTAGGCCGCGTTGATTCCCCCGGAAGGTAGATTACCAATCCCTCCAGCAGGGGCTTCGTATACAGGAGCGCGATTACTGTTGTAAAGACTCCCTAAGTTGTTAAGGAGAGGCCCATAACGGTCTCGCTGAGCAGCGTTACCAAGTTCTAGCATAGCCCTTTGATTGCCCAAAGCGGTGCCCTGTGCCGCTTCTTCCTCTGGACTACCAGCGTATACCATGTCTGTGAAGTACCGTTGCCCGTAAGAGCCGGGCATTCGGTTAGGATCGCTATTGGGCGTTACCGCTCGTTGCATGGCGTTGTACTCAGGAATTTTACCCTGATAGCCTATTTTGGGTGGGTCAGAGTCAAATAAACCCGCAGCAGTTGCCGCACCGCCGCCAAGGGTCAGTAGGTCTTGAATACCTGTGGAACCATTTTTTTCCGTGGTTAGCCAATCCCACCCACCACTGGCAGCTTCTCTCCCACTCTCGAATATATCTTCCCAACCCATAATCAATCCCCCAGCAAAGCCCCGATATAGTCTCGGTCACTCTTGCTTAATTTACCACTATTTTGCAGTGCGTGTAATATCTTACTGTGTCTAGCAGTAAGTTCTTTTGAGTCGTACGGACGTACAAATCGGGCTTCCTGCGCGGCATCCAAGAATCTGGACTTGAAATTATAGGGGACAATATCTTCATCTTTGTCTTCTTTTGGTGCTGGGATAACCCCCCTACCGCTAACCCCTAACAAGCCCAGCAGACGCATAAGTTCCTCACTGCCGTCGCCGTCGCCATCCCCATCCCCATCGCCGTCACCACGACCATTACCACCACCATTACCACCACCAGAACCCCCGCCAGTACCACCAGTCCCAGTTGTCGGCACCGTAACAGTGCCACCCGTATCCGTATCGCCCGTACCTCCTTCATTACCACCTGTATTCTCGGTATCTGTGCCAGTATCGGTGCCATCGGGAGCATCCCCCTGTTTTAGCGTCCATTCACCGTCTACGAAGTCCCAGTAATAGGGTGCTGGTAGGTCGTCTGTGGGTTCCTCGGGGGTGCCCTCATTAGCGTCGGGGTCGATCTCACCTTGACTAGTATCCGTCTGGTTAGGTTTGGGGGCGTTATCCGGGTCGTACGCCTTTCCAGTATAGTCCTCGTACTCCTTGATTAGTCGGTCCCGAAGGATAGTGGACCCAGCACGCCCCACAGCCTCCCAAATCTGGTAGTCCACCACGGAGTCGTCACCAACCTCCCCAGTGTCTGTGTTACCCCCAGCGTTACTAGAAGTACCACCGCTACTTTCATTCCCACCACCGCCTCCTTCTGCATCCGTTGGTCGTGGAGGTAATCCGGGTAGCTTAGTAATATCTCCCGCAGTGTCTGAAGGTTCTATCAGGTCATTTGGGTCATCTAGCACACCTACTTGGCCGGGTTTACCAGTGTTGGCAGTTTGTCTTTCCATACCGGCAATAACAGCAGCTCGTTGCGCGTCCGTAGCGCTTGTCCATATCTCAAATGCGGATTTTTCTGCCTCTGTCATACCCGCTGTTGGGTCAACTGTCTCGTAACCATCTTCGGGTCGCTCCTGATTGTTATTTTGCGCTGAACCAACAGCATCCCCAACAGCACCAAGGGCTGTTTTAAACCCCCCGTAACCAGTATCTGGTTCTCCCCCCAACCCACTCAGTACAGTACCCGAACCCGGTACAGCTACGTTTAGGGCTGTTGAGACAGTGGGCCATATGGTGTCCCGAAAAGTATCTGTATCAATATTTTTACCAACAGAGTAACTACCAACGGGGGCGCGACCAATAGTGCTATTTTCATAACTACCGCCACCGTACACAAAACCCTGCCCCAACCCTAAATCAAGCTGGTACCCGTCTTGGTATATATCCCCTAGGTTAAGCCCCGTTTGACCAAACAAGCCGCTAATCTCGTTCCCAAGATCGGCACGAAGCCCGGACACCGATTGGCGAGCATCTTTTTTCCTGTCGTACTTCCCATACGCTTGGTTTAGCGCAGTGTCGTATTCAGTGTTTATTCTCTGCACTTCAGTTATCCACTGCGGGAGCGTTAGTTGTGTGCCGCCTTGAGTAGGGGGACTATTACCGGGAAGTGCTATGTTTGTGACTTCAGGCCCAACCTGTGTAGTTACACCCCCTGATGTGTTTTGGGTATTAACGTAGTTCTGCCACGCTTCAGGGTCGTCGTTTATTTGCTCAAAGAAGTTAAGTACTTCGGGTGTATAGGGGCTAGTTTCAGGGGCGGGGGCAGGAGTAGGAGTCTGCGAGGCGACATAATCCCCCCACTGTGTTGGGTTATCGTTAATCATCTTGAAGAACTCAAGTTCCTCGGGGGTGTATTGACTCACGCGCAGTCTCCCGTAAAGTTACTTCTTTTTCCTACCCATCTGACCACGAGAGGTAGGGGTTCCCTTTTTTACAGCGGCTTTAGCTTTAGCAGTAGACGTTTTTGCCTTTGCTTTTGCTTTTGCAATAGCTGGCTTACTACGCCACGCTGCCGGGGTTTTTGCAAGCATTGCCGCTTCTACAAGCTGGTTGGAATCAATCCTGTCTTTTGTCGCCTGCTTTTTAAGCGGGTTTACTTTAGCCGCTTTTGCCCGCATTGCTCTCGCGGCTGTTCCCCTGTTGCTTTTTTCCTGTGTCATATTTTCTCCCTTATACAATTGAAAAACCAGAGTACTTTAGGTCTTTGTTATAGCCATGTCTGGTATTGACTCACGCGCAGTCCCCGGTTAGCGATCCGTAAGTATATCGAAAAACCACAATCGCATTGTCGGACTCCCTGTTGTAGAACCCTATGTAGGTAGTGCCCCCTACATAATACGACCTATGAAACCTGTAAGAACTATTTATCCGAGTTTGAAAAGGCAACACTATTTGAGGACCGACTACCATGTCGCTCAAATCTTCCTGTGTTGCATAACTGCTGTAGGCTTCAGAGCTGCCTGCGGATATGCTGTTGACTACCCACTGACCCGTCAAAGGCGAGTATACCGCATGGGGATAGGAGGTAGTGCCCGGCGAGATGTTGGGTATTATTTCGTACGGCATCAGGGGGCTGGAAGCACCTTTCTGCCAAACGTTAAAAACCGTTTTGGCTGGGATGCCGCTGATGTTGCCTCTGGGCGTGATAAGCACGACATCGTTACCGCTAGAGAAATAGTTTCTTCCGTCCCACGGTTCAACGTACGCAAAGGCAAGATTAGAATAGTCGGTATCCAGACTATCATTTACGCTATCAAACCGCATATTGCTGCCGCTCCAGCGGGCGCGGAAAAACCCTTCGCGCAACGGCGATAGCTGAGTGGAGTTCTGGTTGTAGCGAGCACTGCCCCAGTCTAACAATCCCGCCCAGCCAGAACGCGCACTACTGCCTTCTGGTGTGTCATATCTGACTATAGTCAGGTCGTTCTCGTCACCGGAAGGTGGGGTCTGCCCTTGATTTGCCACGTTTCTACTGTTACACCACCGCCCATCAGCTACTAGGTTACCGTTATCCAACCAGACCATAGCATTCGCTGTATACCTTCCGTTACCATTGCCTTGGAAATCTCTTAAATCACCATTACCGTCACTGTATGTGTAAAAGGTCACATTCCAAGTTATTTCAGTTGGCGTGATCCCGCTAATGCTTACTACATACGCATCGTTGTTGGATAAGTTCGTAGCATCCGGTCGGACTTGGTTCATGTGCGAATACCATGTGCCGTTGAAAAACTGCCAGTTTGTAGGCGTCAACCAAGAACCTGCCTTGGTGATGTAACTAGGATCATCGGGCAGTGTGCTCGGGTATTCGGTAAAATCGTCACCACCGTTGGTGCTTAAAGCAATGAGACGGTTCAGTCCGTGAACAATGATGTTATCGCCGCTTACCGCTAACTGCCCGGTATGGTAGTGACCGTCCCTAGAAGGCGAGAGAGCACTCGGCCCTACATATAAAGTCTCTGCAATAATAGGCACGTCCGGGTCAGGCGGTATCCACGTACACGGCCCGGTTACCCCCAAGTCTATGTTGTGTGTGAAGAACCCAAAACTCATTCTTGGTCACCCACCAACGTCCACTCGGTTGAGCTGAGTTTAAACACAGAAAACGCAGCATACTGTGCAGCGGTAATTAGTGATCGTGACGAGGTGACTGTAGCCCCACTAGCAGCAGAGACAGTTATCTGCCCTGCACCCCCTTGGTGAAAGTGGATAATAACCCCAATCGGGGCATCCAGATGAAGCACTACGGATATGGGGTTGGCGTTAGTTATCCGCACGATGTTGTTCTCATCAGAGTCCCCTGTAGTGTACAGCGTTGCTGTGCTCTCTATGACCCCCGGACGAACGAGCGCCAGTATGTTGGTAATATCGCTCTGGAGGTTAGTGACATCTCCCTGTAGCTGGGTTATATCCCCCTCAATATTAGTTATACTAATATTAATTCGGTCGATAGCCCCCGCTATTTTGTTAATCCCAGACACTAGCCGGTTAAAAAACAGACGCAGTACGTTGTTATGCTGCTCTTTTGCTCGCGGACCTTCAACCTCTTTGACGACGGGTATAGCGGGGGGCGCTAGTCGTTCAACCTCTGCAACGGGTTTAGCTTCTACGTCTACGCAAGGCATTATTAACGTCGCCCATCCGGACGGATATCTACCCGTGGAGTCCCTAGTTGCCACTGCACGCCAATAGAGTCTGATGACAGACGTACGCTTAACTGCCGTCCACGAACCCGGATATCCAACTGCGGAGTATACTGCTCGACCGTAACCGTGGACGTCCTCGTCACGTCGTCCGTAGCGACCCCTCCGGCGGACAGGGGGCTGTTATGCCCTGACCCGGAATCATGTAAGGGGTACAGCGTCATGTCCACAACGGGGGAGGCAGCGGTAGACCCCTCAAATGACACATCAGGAATAACCTTTCGGATAAAGGAGAACCGGTCCCCGTCAACAATAGCGAACTGTGAAGATAGTATGTACGCGCTAATAGCGACGTCACTCCCCGTCTCTGCGTCGTCAATACCGTCCTCATGCAGAACAAGTTTGTTGTTGTACGTCGAGGCTATAGGGTTAGCGTGTCCACCGGCTGCATCTAGCCATGCAGTTCGTGCCATACTGCCGTAGTACCATATCCCCTCGGCGTAGTTAAATATGACGTAACTATCGACCGTAGTGGACCCAGACGAGCAATAAAACCACCAGATTTCATGGAACGCCTCGTTGGTGCCAGAGAACAACTGCCCCTCTTGGTCGTGGTTAAAGTCATTGAATATGTACCGACGTAGGTCGCAGGGGAGTAGCTGAGTGCGTCCATCGTACATGTAGAACTTATTCTCCCCCATCCAGTAAGAAATACCGTTGGAGTAGGCCACTGACCGTGAACTCGTTATAGAGATGTTTTCCCCCACCAACTGGGCACCCCAAACCTCGGGTGCCCCATAGTACTGGAGGGAATACAGTGCGAGGTCTGTCCACACCAGCATTTCCTGCCGTGACTGCTTAACAGCAACAATCTTAGACCCCCGAGACAGCCGCAGGCTACCAGCTTGGTTCGTCGCTAGCGGGGTCCAGACAGTAGCGTCCTCTTGGTCAGACCACCGCACCAACATGGGGTCGTAGTCATCCCCGCATATATTGTTGGTACCAAACACAAAAACAAACCGGCTTACGTCTGATATCAGTAACAAATCATGGATAATAGGTACATCTGCTGCACCAATCTCGTCAGCCAGAGGGGTCATACGTGACATAAGACCGGAAGAAGCCTTCCATATGTACAGCGGGCCACCTTGTGATCCTGCAATCAGGTCTTGCCCGAAGTTACTCTGGTTCCATATACGTAGGGAGACGTTGCCAGAGTTGCCTGACCCCCAAGAGGCACCGCCCCAAGGACCGGCACCCCACCCCGTCATAGTGGCGTCAACGCTCTCCCCTACGTTTATCTGATACTCAGCGGTGACCGTACCCCCACCCGTAGTACTAGAACCCGCGTTACTACCCGCGTCTATATCATAGGTACCATCTACATTGAGGCTGATTACATACTCACCATCTATGGTTAGACCACCCACGGCTGTAGCCCCGGAGAACGTTACATAGTCCCCGTCGATAAACCCACCAGCCGCATCAGTAACAATAACCGTAGAGGAGCCGCTACTTGTCTCAAAAGGATTGGTTAATACCGTCGTGGCCCGTAGCGGGGTAACGTCCATATAGGTAGTGGCTGAGTCAATATAGAACTTCACATCCGTCCCTATCCCACGCAAGGTCTCCCCGCTAAGCAAGGACCAGCGCCATATAGACCGACAGATTCCGAGGAACGTATTAACACCGCTGCGGGTCCAGCCGCCGATTTTCTCGGGTTTCCCCTGCCGGAACCGTACATTATCGCACTCATACCAAGTACCCTTACCCCCGTACCGAGTATCTTCCCGGTTAACGCCCGGTGCGATGTCTACTTTTGTGATCGCCATGCTATTTAAGCCCTAACTCGTTATCTGTTACGCCATAGCGTCCCCAGTCTGCACCCCGTACCATGTTGTCCCCCCATCCCGTGTATACAGCTCAATGAGGTCTACCTCTGCGGCTCCGGGCGTAGTGGGGGCGGTGCCCCCCGCCCAAAGAACCGCCGCTGGGTAAGCTGTCGTATAAGTAGAATCCCCGGTAAGTTCCAGAACGCACTTGTAGTAGGTACCTGTAGCCGGGACGTTGGAGAACGAAAACGTCGTATTACCTGTAAGAGTTATGTAGAAGTAGTTACCCGTCTCACAGTCAATAGCGGGCGTAGTACCCGTCAATTGGGTAGCAGTTTGCGTCAAATATGTGGGGTTGATCGTCAGGATAGACGCCAGACTGCCCGCGAACCCTGCGAGGGTCGCCGGGGTAACCGCTAAGTCTGTCTCTGCCCCTGCGGTAACTTGTGCTTGTGTAGCAAGCTGAATAATCCCCTCAGTAGAAGTGGTAGCTGTAGTAGAGGCGGTAATGGCAGCAACCACGTTAGTAGCATCGCAATACACGATGTTTGCCGTAGCCGTAGCAACGGCTATCCCGGTACCCGCAGAAGTCTTAACCGTTATCGTCTGCCCTGTAGCATTACGTACGACGTATATCTTGGTCGCATCGGGGACAATAAGCGTACCTGCACCTGTTAAGTCAACGGTTGTGTCCGTCAGCTCCAGAATAGCTGCTCGGGCCTCCGATGTAGCTCCATTAGCTTCAGTTAGTGTATGGGAATCCGTTGTCCACGTATCTATGGTTGCAGACCCGGCAATTGCCTCCTCAAGCATGGAGGTTATACTGTCATTAACCGTGTCTCCCCACGTCTCAGACAGCTCCCCTTGGACCGGGAGTGCGAGTTTCAGTATGGGACTGTATGCGGTTGCCATGTGCTATTCCTCTTGCCTGTTCTTAACAGCTTTTACCAAATTGTTGTACCTTATGTAGCATACTCCGCATTGCTGGGCGTTGTGAAGTTGTACCTGTATAGTCTCTAACAGGTTGTCCTTGCTGCCAACTGTTTTTAGTGGCTCTAGGGGCTTAGTTATCTGGTTCGGTATGGGCGTTGGAGGCTCGCACTGCGTGGTTAAATGCCCGCATCCAGCCAACAAAAGCGGCAGAACAAGCGGGGTCAATTTCTGGTAGATTAATAGCATCAATCGCGTCCTCAACTTTTCCTTCTGCTGCTAACGACTTTTCAAGGGTCGTAAGGTCTCTAGCTGCTAATTTCTGGTTTTCCTTCATCTGGTTCTTTAGGGACTTATTTATCGCTTTCTGCATATCATCTTTGGCGGATGCGTACCCCTTCATATAACCAAACCCAGTAGCAGCGGCTATAGCTACAGTCAGCCCAATAGCGGCATAGGGGAACCAATTTGCACGAAACAGCGTTGCTGCCCACATTATTTAAGGTCTTTTGATCTGTGCCATTGGTAAAAGCCAATAACCGTTGTTAGTACCCCCACAAAGGCTATAACCACTGATGCTTGTGGAGCCTCCATAAAGTCTGGCCGCTCAAAAAAACTAACCACCACGTAGGTTACCAGCCCCATAGCCCAAAACAACGAAAAACGCCTAGCGAATTTACACTCGTCAAACAATATCCGGATATACTCGTTTATGCGTGCCATTCGTTACCATCCCGTACGTCTACATGAGTAAATGTTTTGTATACTTTAGTCCCCGTAGCACCTAATCGTATAGCTACTTCTGCAACAACCGCTGGGGGTATATCCTGAAATACAATATCAGCGGCTTTCCCAAGCAAATGCTGTGATCGTGGTGCCCCACCCACTGCCGTGTTATGGGCCTCACACCGACACCCAGAGTTTACCCTACAGGGTATGTCAAAGTGTTCGCGTATGGCGTCCAGCACCTGCACCAGTTCATGGTCTATGGAGTCGAACCCACAGCCGCACTTACAGGCGAACTCTTTCTGGGTGAAATACTTCATCTACTTAGCAGCTCTATGATCTTGGTGTTTTGGCGTTTCAACTCGTGTATATCTTCTTTGAAGTTTTGTTGGGTTGTATCAATACGCTGTATGGTAATTTCTATGTTTTGCTCCGCTCTAATCGTATTATCCAGTTTAACGTTCACAGATGCTAGTTCTTGCTGTACGTGCCGGTCGTTATCGTTGTACTTACGTTGCTCGGTTTCCAACTGAGCCATACTGTTACCAACATGGATTAAGAAACTTACTACCCCAATAAACCCCGCTACTAACACAGGCGTTAAAACCTTCTCGCCCCACCGAATAATTTTAATTTCAGCGGCTGATATCTGCTCTGTTGTCATAGTACCCTTATCCATCAATGTTAACCATTAATCGGCACCCAAACAGCAGCTTGGGCCGTATCAACAGGTGCCCAGCTATTCCCGCCAGTGGTATCTACAGGTACCCATGTTTGCGAGTTAATAGTAGCAGTATTAGTCGTTAATAGGAGCGTTTCAATGTTGCATAAAACATTAACATCCCTACCAAATGTTACTGGGTACGTAGTCAATATTAATGTATCGGGGTTGGTATCAACCGCACTGTTTAGGGCTATTGTCGCCGCGTATTCTGTCAGTACCAGCGTATCAAGGTCGGTTGTCACATTGACATTATTCGCAATACTGGCCGCGTATTCCGTTAGTACAAGTGTGTCAAGGGTAGTCGCTACATTTACGTCGTTAGCTATACTCGCTGCATACTCTGTTAATACCAACGTGTCAGGAGTAGTCGCTACGTCAACAGCATTGGCTAGACTGATTGTTGCCGCGTATTCCGTTAGTACAAGTGTGTCAGGCGATGTTGCTACATTGACGTCGTTAGCTATACTCGCGGCGTACTCTGTTAATACCAACGTGTCAGGCGATGTTACTACATCAACATTGTTAACAGTACTGATAGTTGCCGGATATTCCGTCAGTACAAGTGTGTCAAGGGTAGTCGCTACATTAACGTTAACAGCTATAGAAGCCGGGTACTCAGTCAGTACAAGTGTGTCAGGCGATGTTGCTACATCGGTTCCGCCACCACCCCCGGCTGTTGTTTCCTCAAATATCGCACCGTCGACAATTACAGTGCGGGCACCGGTTTCCTCGTAAATCCGGCCATTGACTATAATGGTGCGGGCCATGGTTTAACTCAATCCGAGAGTGGGGCAGAAATAGATTGTTGCTGATGCCTTGGCGATAAAAAGGCGTATCGTTGGCACACTGTCCGCTCCCGCATCGCCAGACGTATCAATGTCTATTTGGTATCGGTTCTCGGCGGTCCTGCCGGTCCATGCCTCGGTATTGGTTCCAAGCTCTGTGCCGTTTGTATCCAGCACATTTGTGTGGCGGGTAGAGATGTAATTATATAACTGCTTTGTGGTGCCGTCCGGGTAAACCATTTCGGCCCATACGTCAGAATCGTATAGGGTGGCACTGCTCAAAATGTAAATACTCAGCGTGTCGCTTGCCGTATCCGATAACGCTGCATAGCGTATTGGAAAGTCAAGCCAGAATGGTGCGGCGGGTTGTGCGTTCGCGTCCGTCACGCATTTTAGCGAAATTTTCTGTGTGCTGGGGAATGCTGTCATGCCGTCCCGATAAATTGCTGTGTCGTCGTCTGCGCTTCCACCATAGGCCGTTACATGAAATTGATACTCCGCCCCGGCGGACGTTGATGAACTGTTTTCAACTCGCAACCGTTGGTGATAGTTTTCAAATGTTTCATTTGCAAAACTCGTCGTCGCGTTCAACTTGCAGCCAATATAGTGAATATTCATAGCGCCGTCTGTTGCGGGTGCGCTACCGCCATCCTGAAGCAAGTACCCGGAAATACTTGACAGGTCCACGCCTACAAGTTTCGCGGTAGCTCCGCCCACCTGCCCCGTTGAGCTGTTAAAAAGGTCCGTAATGCCACTAAATGATCCGCCATATATTCTAATATCTACACCGGACCATGCCCGCATAAGTGAGCCGCTTACACCTATAAATGTTGAGTCACTTGCATAAAGCATAACGCCATCGCCGCCGCAGTATATCCAAAAGTCCCCCGACGCGACCGCCTCCCATGTACATCCCTGTGCTTTAATCATCGTATAGGCATCGAGCCGGATAAGGTAACTTGTTTTGTAGTACATGCCATAGTCGGCTATCCGGCCGGTATGATACAAAAACCCCGTCCCCGTGTAAGTCTCTTGTGCGGACGATGCCGCCGCGTAAGTGTCACAGTTCGCATCGGCCACCGACACAATATTAAGATAGTCGCCGCTTGTTGGGCCATCGTGGTCGATTGCCGCCGAAGAATAGGAATGGGCGTCACTCACGCAAATAAAATCACCGGACGAAGCACCATCGGTAATGGCCAATTGTATTGTGGCGTAAACATTCGCAGCCCCCAGCGCCGTAAACGTGCCCGTCTGCTTTGTCGTACCACCGCCAGTGGTTCGCGTACCAAGGGAGTTTTTAACGTAGAAATAAGCCACTTAGCGCGCCTCCCATACACCCTGTATTGCTTCGTAATCATTCATGGTGGAGGGGCGACCGGCACCGCTAAGGTACTGATAAGCTGCGCTCATGTCGTTCCACTCCTCGACACCCAACCCGGCGCTGGCAAGGCCAGCCTGAACTTGGTTCAAGTTCCACCCTTTCTGGTTTCGGAAGTCGTTGAACCTATCAAAGAGTAAAAAGGCATCGCGGGGCCGTTCTTCCTGCCATGCCCTTCGCAGGTAGGCAACGGCCCGCTGTTCAATGCTCGCGTCACCATTGGCTGTTATTTCATCATCTGGTGAAATGCCGTCCTCGGCGTCCCGCTGGGACACTTGCGCTTCGATTTCGTCCTGCACATTGGCGATTTTATCGTTCCATGCGTCCAGTGTAGGTGCGCGCAGGTTCTTGGTTATGAGCCGACCATCGGTCATGGTGGCATCTACAGTGCCCCGGTACTCGCCGCTGGCCTGCTGGGTCGGATCACCGTCCCGAACATCAATTGATTGAACTGGCATAAATCCCCCTCCACCTACCTCAAGTTAAGGTAGCGATACCTGAAGCGTTCCATGTAATGGTGAGCGACCCCGCAGACATATCAACGGGACCACCGAGTTCAACATACGCCAGTGCAGCATCACCTGCGTCGGTATCGTTGTATATGATCCCCCAGTACGCATCTACATCGTTGCTCGCATCCTGTGCCCATGTAGGGTTAGTCGCAGAATCAAACGTCACCGTTCCTGCCGCCTCTACGACGATAGAGGTCCACGTACCAATGGACGTACCGCCCGTCACATACGTTCCCGCTGCGCCGACCTGTGTAAAGTCCCCCAACGCGGGGGTTGCTTGCGCTGCTGTGGGCGCTGTGGTGTTATCACAGATCGCTACTTTCATGTCGTCTGACGCTGCCCAGCCGCCCGTCAGCATGAGAGCTTTGGATTCTTCAAAAAATACTACATCACCTGTTGCCATTGTTGTTACTCCTGAATAGATTAACCGACGTTCGCTCTTAATTGCCCGCTTCTGTAACTGTCACGACGTAACTTACCATCTCCCAGTTGTTTAAGAAGTCCTATCGCTTGGAGATATAGCTTGTCATACACAGCTACCATATCTTCCTCACCTTTCATAAACCGTAACGCCTCAACTAACGCGCCGTTAAGTAGGGCAGAATCAAAATTGTCCCCGAGCCACGTATTTGTAGCCGTAACGATAGACTCCGGATGGTATCCATAATGCAGTTCTACCACGTAGTTGTCATCCGGGGTTGGCCCTAGTAAAAAAGAGTCCTCGTCAAACAGCGCGTAATACTTCGGAACCCCCTCCACAGTAGGGTTAGGGTACGCCTCACGAATAAAATTAGAATCTTTTTGTATGAGGTACGTATATGTGCCGCCATTGAGTACTGCTAACGAATGCGGGTATAAATAGTCGGTAGGTACCGTTAAAAAGCTATTAGACGCCGCCATAGTACTACTAGCGTTTGCTCGTAAAGACGGGAATTGCACTGTCTCATATATTTTTTGTTCGGCCTGCATCGTAAACATAGCAAGTTGGTCTGCTGTAAACGTATTCTCGCAGATGTCGGCTATATTTGTTGTAAGCTCAGTGTAGTTCATACCCTACCCATTATTCAGTGCGTCTAAGTCGACCAGACTCAGCGGTACACGGCTTGCTGCATTATCGGCGGAATCAGACCGGGAATCTTGCAACGCCTGTGGATCATTAACAGGGTATTTACCCTGTAAGTTCTGCGGGTGGTCGGCTTCCCAACACGAAGGGCACACCTTAATATCCACCTCTATTTGGTTTATCGTCAGCTTCTTTAGCTGTTTGAGCTTATACTGGAACCCACACCGGTCGCACATCCCCAGTGCACGTTTGCCAACGGCAAACTGTGTGGTCACACCCGCATACCTCTAGGAATCAAACGCCACGTTGCCTTCTCCCGATCCTCAGAAGCAGCCATATTGAACTGCTCAGTATATACCTCTTTCAACATGGGGATACGCTGGGCCAGATCAGGCATCTTAAGGGCTATATGGTACGCCAGCCCCGCAACAACTGCCGGGAGGAACCTGAACGTCATATCTGGGGTTTCTACCCCGTTACCCGCGTCCTCTATACGACGCATACGCCAGTAAACGATAGAATAGTCTGTGCTGCTCGGCACAGGCCACAAGACCGCTATAGGGTTGACAACTTCGCGCTTTATCCATATTTGAGTCGGTCTACCAGTGATTAACTTGTTAGGGATAGACGCGTACGTACTCACACTCACCCGTGACAAACTCGTATCCGTCTGGGTCGTACCAGAACCTGTTCTGATAGAATGTTCTAACAGGTCAATCGTATCCGCTGGTAAATCATACTCCGCTTGGTCAGCAACACAGGCGATAACAGCGGAGTCTATCGTCCACATGTTAATGCCCCGGTTTTGCCACTCAATGGTCATCAGGTTCATAGACCGGCGAGCCGTAGCGAGGTCATATCCTGAACGCATCTCACGCCCAGCACGCTCCCACGCCTCCTCGGCTATATCCGTGAAGTCCATAGTGAACGCAGTTGTGCCCGTAGTAGCCATGTTTTACTCCGTTAGTACATCTTGGCCTTGCGGATACCCTGCTTGCAGCACCCGGCCCCACGTACTTTACCACCTTTTTTCATGCCTTTCGCCTTACGCCTTGCGGCGATAGCCCGCTCATCAGCTCGGCGCGCAGCCTCAATCTGAGCTTTGCGGTCCTCTACGTACTTGGCGGCGGGTGCATAGGCTGGCCCCGCTTTTGTTTCGGGTTGGGGTTTTACCCCCGGCTTCGGGGAGTAATTTTCGGCTGCGGCAACACGACTAGCAGTAGTTTTACCACTCATAGCCTTTTTTGCCCTTTCAAGGGGCGATTCTTTTGCCATTACCCTTTCCTCCCCATACCAAGACCCCGTTTGGCTATACCACAACCACGTACCCGCCCTCCGGCTTTCATACCCTTGGGTTTTTTACTCCCGTACGTTGGGAAATCCTTATTAACCTTCCCCCGCATCTTGCTATCCATCTCAGCTTCTTTAGCCTTACGGATAGCTTCTTTCTGCTTTGGTGTTAGTGGTTCATTTGGGTCGTCCATAAATCCTCCTATTAACTCATAATATCGGCGGCTACGCGAGTAACCAAAGAGTACGCTACAGCGCGGGAAGGCCCACCGCCACCACCGGATGGAGGAGCAGCCACAGCGATCCACGCACCAATATCCCACGTTGCGCGAGTCGCCCCGGATACGTCATCGGTAAACGTGCCGCTCAAATCAGTACCCACGCCATCCAATACACCGCCTATAACCGGCCTATAGTCTCCGCCCGCGTAGTTATAGAAGTCAGCAGTAGTAACCCCAGTTATGGGGGCTGTTCCCCCCGCGCTGCCATCTTCGGAAGCATTACCAGAACCAATTATGGTGGCTGGTGCCTTATTTAACAGAAAGTCGCCCCCACTAGACCCAAATGCTACACAGTTGGTGAGTGGAGTATTAGCAACATCTAGGACAAACCCCCCGTACACCCCACCAATAGATGTACAGTTATAACAAGTTGTGGTATTCCCTAAATTAAAGTTCTTGTAAAAGTTCTCGAAAATACAGTTATAGAAAGCCGCAGGTTGGAAACCACTGAACCCGGCCACACTATCCGCTGCACCGGTTCTGCGCACAAGTAGAGACCTATGCGTCGATCCTATCGAGACCAGCAAGCAAGAGCCATTTGTGGCCCCACGACTCTCTAGACAAAGGCCCGTTAGGCCAACATCGTTTTGCAGGGTAAACACACCAGCGGAAACCATGGAGCTTTGCAGTAATACACCAGCGCCAAAAACACCGTTATGCTCATGCCCCGCCGCAGCTTTTATCGTGATGTTATTAGAGGGGCTAGTCGTCCAGCCACTAATTAAAGTACTCCCCTCATAAGTCCCGGTGTGGCACTCCAGCACATGCGTATCGCCGGGGGTCACAAGGTCGGTCTGCTCTCCCGCCTGCCATGCATCAATACTTGTGTAAGTATCAACCCCACCAACAGGTTTTAAATATCTAGTGACTACAGCCATTGATCTATCTCGTCCAGATATACACGATGCTTTTTTACACCCGTCATTGGGTTGGTGCCTATGTGCTTTGTCGAGCGTGCTACTCTTTGACCCGGAGCGGACTCAAATGTCAATGTCTTGAACCCCAGCTCGCGTAGTTTCAGCAAAAACGCCATATTGCGCGCATGGGTCATGGAGTTTTGGCCTGTCAAGACACCAAACACATCACCGTCATCACCCTTTACCAGTTGGTATGTGGCGTGCAGCTCGCCGTCCTCTTTTACGAACACCCCAATTTTGCTATCTGTGTAGCGCTTCACCTCGATAGTAATCATCAGTCCAATAACCCGTCGCGCAAGAAAGGCTGAATCTGGGAGGCTGTGCGCTCTATCGAGCCGCTGTTGTTTGCCAAGAATGTCATACCCGCTGGCGTGATATACCATCGGCGGCGGGCATATTGCATATCCATTATGGTCTTGTCCATATCGGCTCTGGCTTCATCAAAATACTCATCATCAATGTCGGCATCCATCGTGAAGGAGTTTTGGTTGTGCGATACATAGGTGGCATTCCATCGACCAAAAAACGCCTCAATCGGTGCGCGCTCAAACGCGTTTTTACCAGAGACAGATACCATGCTGCTTGTCACCCGGATACGGCGCACATTACCCTGCCGCCCAAGGACTTCATAAGTGGGCTTGTGCCGCCACTCCTCCAAATATTCTCGGGCCTCATCGACGCCTATACCGGGGTTTGTGATAGTGATGTGATAGAACTTACCAGCCGCAGGCAGCTCAGGGTCACCAAACACATGGTCTACAGAGAATGCGTCAACAACCTGCCCACCCTTCCAGCGAGTTGGAGACTCGGCTACGGGTGCGTCAGCGACCTTGACCAGCAGAATAGCGGGCATAGTTACGCATCCCTGCGGTAATTACCAATTACCTGCCAATCCCATGTACCCCCGGAAGAACTGCCACGTACACGTACATCCCCCCCGAATAACACGTTAACCATATGGCTAGCTGTGAACGCCTGCGCCGTGGTGCCGTCCGCACCGCCATAGATACTCCGCCACGTACCGTCAATCCCTTTAAACTGCCAAGTCAATGTACCAGACCCGGAGGTCAGGTGCGCCGACAGGGTAACAGTCCCCCGGCAGGAGGATTCGTCAGTTGTGGTGGCTGTGGAGACCGTCCCATAAGCGTCATAATTGCTCATGGTTTATCCCCCCGTACCTTGGTTTTTGGTTTCGTAGCTTTCTTGGGGGGAGTTGTTTTTGGCGGTGTAACACCAATACCCCTGCGGGCCAGCTCCTCTTTACTGGGTGGAACGTATGTCATAGTGTTCTCCTTTAGGATGCGGCTATAACAGCACCAGTACCTGCGTACCAATCAGTACCGTCAGATACAGCAACACAAGGAGACCCTGCCTCACCGTTTGATACATAAACGATTGTGCCCGCAGTAACACTATTTGCTGCGGGAGCCGTAGCTACAGTATAAGTGGGGAGGATAAAACCGTTTGTCGCGGCTACTGGCCCAGAAAAAGTAGATTGACCCATAACATGTTACCTTTTTACGAAGGGTTTATTATGGTGTCTCGTAAACGTCCGCTGGGTCGGTCACCATAACTGGATGTTCCCAGTTGAACTTACTTTGTAGCTCACAGCCCATAACTTGTCAACAAAAAAGGGGCCGAAGCCCCTTTCTCACATCCCAAGTAGCAGGATTACGCTCCCGGCGAACCGAAGATACCCAGCGGGTCAGACACTCCGAAGGAGTAACGTTCCCGAGCCTTGTAGCGGCTGTTTCCTGTATCAAAATCACCGTCCATAGAAGTGGTCAGTGCGGCACGTTTGAAGTGCTTCAGACCATTAGGACAGTCAGTTTTGAGGAACCAAGCGTTGGTGTCCGTCAGGTAATGGTTCACTGTATACCCGTCAGGGATAGAGCCGTTAGTCTTCAGGGCATTCAGGTCGTTATCGGCGGTACCGACACGAAGCTCAGTTTCCAACAGGCGTGTGGCAACAAACTGCAACGCTGGGGGGATGATTAGCTTTTTGGGCCGTGCCGCGATCAGGAGACCACGCTCATCCGTCCATGCTGAAATCTGAATGACTGCGGCTTCCAGAGAAGTCTCGTTCAGATCAGATGCAACTGCCGGGGTATTAGAGTTCACCCCACCACTTACCAACGGGTGTGAAGTGGAGCACAAGGCCACACCGTCACCGTAGGTTGCCGTGAACGCGGTATTGAGGATAGCCGCCCCTTTCACCTGCTTGGTATAAGCCATAGCCCGTGCCAACGCCTTCGTATAACGGGACGACAGGGAGTCGTACAAGTTATCCTCGATAGCTTCCTCAGTAACAGAGAAACCCATTGCGATGGTCTCGTGGGTGTAGCGTGCGGTCCATGCTTCCTGCGCGTTGTCATACGCGATGGCGGAACCTTCAGCCTTAACCGGTGCAGAACCGAAGCCCGACAGCTTCGTTTCTTCCTCAAAAGAGCGGTCAGACGATTCTGTATCGAAAATCGCCGCGTGCTCATCCGGGTACTTTTTATACTCCATGCCAAACAGCGCGTTAAGCCCCGGCAGGAGTTCCTTGAGTAGCTGTGCTCTTGAAATAGCCATGTCAGATTACCCCTTAAACGCCAGTGTTCATCGTCATACGATGTCCACCAGTAGTGAATTTAACCAACACATCAGGGTAAGTGTCGTCTACTGCTGAGACGAACCCACAAATCAGTAGTCCGCCTACGGTAGTCTGGACGGTAGCATCCAGAGCCATAGTAGAATTACCGGTAGCGGTATTACCTGACGTAGTAGCGTTCTGTGCTGCGGGGAACCCGGTAACAGTACCAAGATCATCTTGACCACTTACAGCATCAAGTTGCGCTTGGAAAAGCACGTTGGGGTCGTCTACAACATATGCCTTCACAACACCCGTGGTGCCGGTAGGGTAATATTGACTGTGAATGACCTGACCTTGGGCATTAACATACTCACAACCAACAAACACACCAGCAGCGCCAATACTGGAACCACCGAAGTTGTTAGTCGTAATATCTTTACCTGTACCGTCGGCCAACTCAATATAACCAGCGGCAGTCAATTGTACAACTGAACCGTTGAATATATTGTTGGCAACCCCGGCAGGGTCAATAAGGTAGTGTGTAACTGCGCCTGAATACGGCAAGCCGTCAGCGCGTTTTACAGGCCGTAGCCCATAAGGTGCAGCGGTAGTAGCCATGATAAGCTCCTGAGATTAATTTCCAGACCCGAAAGTAACCTTCGTTTTCCTGTCGTTAAACAGGGGCATACGGGGGTCATTTTCGCGCATTAAGTTGTTGTCAACTGAGCTAATCTGGGACTTGGCTTGCTGGTCGTAGTATTCATTACGCTCATTCACCATTTCAACCGGGGCTTTGCACAACATCAACCCCCCGATAACCACATTATCCTTAAACCGTTCTTGTTCAATAGCTACAAGCTCAATTTCGGGGTGGTCTTTAGCCCTGACTGGAACCCAGCCTTCACGTAATTTTGAGGAGACATTCATGGCATCAACGTTACCCAGAGTAGCTACACGTACCCAATGGTACTTATACCCTTCTTCGGGTTCGGGACTCGGTAGTAGCTCGGGGCGCGCCCAAGACTTCTTACGAGTATCTTTCTCGCGGGTTTCCGCACCGCGAGCGATTCTGTTTTCAGCCATTTTCTTTCCTCATATCTTCAGCAACCTGTTTGGCATACAACTCTAGTGGTACCCCAAGGCGTTTGGCAATGGCTACCTGTGTTTGCGTTAGTTTCACCTTGCGAGGTGATGTGCTCCGCGTAGCGGGTGCAACCACATTTGGCCTTTTTTGCCTTGTTTCTTGCCCCCCAAATTCCTCTGGGAAGACCGTTCGCATACGAGCGTTTAACTTCTCGTAGTAATCATCACTAGTTGGGTCAACCCCGTCATTCACCATCTTGGTATGGTACCCAAGCGCAAGGGCGGTCATCTCGTCCTTACCGGATTGGCCGAACCATGTATTTTCTTTAGCCCATTCCTGAGACCTCTTGTCCGGAGTTACCGGCGCTTGTGCGGGCTTTTCCGCCTGTGTCTCTTGTTGTACATCAGGTGTCTGCCGTTGTAAAGCCTTGGCACCTATATTCTTTAATTGCTCCTCCCGCATACGTGCCGTAGTGAGCCTATCTTGAGCTTCGAGTACCCCGTCAGCACTACCTGATTCATAGGCTTCTTTGTATGCCACTTTTGCACTGGCTAACTCCGTAGCTACCGCTTTGGTCGCCTGATCGTATATAGCCGCCTGACTTTGGCCTACAGACGTATTTAGCCGTTGGTTGTCGTCGTAAAGTTTCTTGGCAACCCGCTCTAACTCCGCCCGCTCGCGTTCCGCTTTCTCTTTGGCCCGGCGCTCATCATGGTACCCCTTACTAAAATGCTGGATACGCTTACGGACTTTTTCAGAGTAATCTTGAAGCTCGTCATCAGTAACATCTTCTGGGGGGTCAGACGGTTCCCTACCACGGTCAGCTTCGGGAGTATCGTCAACAACTTCTACTTCCAGCTCATCTTCTTCCTTTTTGGGTTTGGGTTCTTCCCCCAAAGGAACAGCACTGGAACCCTCTACTTCAACTTGTTGGGCCTCATCCCCATCATCTGGGAACTCAAACTCAATCTTTTCCATCGGCATAGCTTTCTACTCCATCACACTCGTGTAACGCCACGGGGGTCGTCAACGACAGCTTCGATACTGTCGTCATTAAGTAGGCGATATTCCTGCCCACCAACTTTAAATCGCGTGCCACTGTTCATTCGGAACATGACGTATTGTCCAACTTCGCACCACGGACCCGTAGGGAACCGGTCCTTATCGGCGTATGCTTGCCCGCCCATATCCAAAACAAGCCCTATCATAGATAGGAGGGTATCGTGTTGGACGGTCTTTGCGGCTTTGACGATACCTGAGTCTCCAAAGGTCTCCTCAATTTCCGGCATTGCTATTAGCAGGTGGTATCCCACCGGTTTAGGTATCATTCGCTCCATAGAGTCATCGCTAACCTGTTCCAAGGCTTCTTTTGACACTACAGGTAAGTCTATCTTTGCTGCCTCACTCATTATCATCATCTTCCATATAAGCACGCGAGAGGTCGTCGGTTAATTTTTGAGCGATGCGTAGACCCCGAATAGCACCGCACAAATCTTTGTACTCCTCAAAATCCTTCGCCCTACCTCCAGCTAAGTGCTTCTGTAGAGTTTCCACCTCCACCTCGTACTTCTCTATTAGGGTATTCCAGATTGTATCAGCCATTGTTAGGGTTCTCCGGAGGCTTGTTACGTTGGTTAGCAAGTTCCCTTAACAGGTCAAGGTTAACCCTGTTATCCATCTCTGTACGCTGGTTATCAAGCTGTTTACCCGCTCGCTGCGCTTCAAGGTCAGTTGCTCTACGTTTAGCAGCAATCTCCTCTTTGGTAAGCTGTGCGTCCACATAGTCCTTATTCGCTTTCCGGTTCTGCTCATCAGCCCGGAGTTTGGCATCGGCCTGATCTTTCAGGGACTTACGTTCAACCTCCTTACGTTTTGTTTCTTCAGAGGTGCGCTGCAACTGCAACATGGGGTCTTGCTCTTGCTGCTGGGCCTTCTGTTGTGCGGCCTGCTGTTGGTGCTGTTGCTGGAGCTGTTTCCCAGCGTCGGCCACCAGCTTCGCCAAATGTACCTCGATTTCTTCTGGCAGCTCTTGGCTCATCGGTGGGAGTTCTACCCCCAACTTGTCCTCTATCTGGCGGCGGTAGGCAAACGCCAAGTGCTCAGCCATGTGCGCTTGCAATGACCCCATAATCTGTTGCGCTTGGGGGTTCTGCCCTATCGCCTGCATAATCATAGGGTCTTGCATGAACGCGCCGTGCGCCGTCATGTGTGCCTCGTGATCTTGGTAGATAAATGCCTTCATTGGCTTCCCAACCAGCGCAGCCATGTTCTCCGTTACCGGGTCTACAGGCTTAGCATCTTCGGTCATCGGGATTAACTTGTCGGCATTCTTAACCCCAAGCACATCAATCATCTGCCGGTGGAGCTGTGGCAGGTTGTATATCTGGGGGGATTTTTCTGCCAACTGTATAACCGCTTGGTACTGAACAACCCGCTGGGCCATAGTAGAGCTGTTGGGGTCACTTACGGGAATAACTTCTACTAGTGCGTAGTCCGCCCGACGTGCCCGCACGCCCCCGTGAAGGGGTTCGTAGTCGTAGTCCTCGTCAGCATACTCCGCCATTATCCCCTTGAGCAGCTTAAACTCCTGCTTCATAGCGTAGTGGACCCGCGCCTGTACTGCTGCCATTGGTTTCAGCGTGCGTTCCAGCAACGCTAGGGTGGTGCCTACGGGGGCGTTAGCAGACATATCACTGATGTTCATGTCGCTGATAGCACCTAACCGCCTACCCTCATCTGTAATGTTAGCCAGCAGGGCTAACAGGGTTTGGCTAGGTTCTTTGTAGGGCAGGGGCATAATGTTGTCCCTGATAGACCCGGAAGGTACGTCGACATCCTTCCATTCCCCCGGCCCAATGGGAGCATCGTCCCCTTTTATCCGCAAATCGCGTGTTTTCAACCCGCCGGGGAGGTTTGCCAGCGACCCAGCATCAACCAACTGACGAATCAGGCTTGTTCCAGCGCGGCCATAGCCACCTACGATGTTTATTAGCCCTAAACCATAAAAACCAAAGCCCGGAACGTACACATAATGTACAAAGTAGTTATTTCGGGTCTTTTTAGGGTCGTCTGCATCCCAATTGCGGTAGATGGAGAGTATTTTGCCAGAGGAGTGGTCTAGAGTTACCACATAAGGCTTAGCTAAGGTCGAATCAGTATCAAATTGGGGTAAAATCCAGTCGACGTGACTTTCGTACAGGGCATATCGGTCATCGTCGGTGATGGTTTGCCCTTCTTCCTCAGCCTTTCGCTCCTCAATATCAGTCCGGAACACCCCCGGCTCACCTAAATCGACCTCTCGGTAGAACCCTAGTGCCTGTAATTTGAGGATTTCATTTTCTGTCTTACGCATTACGTGGGTAACACGTTCTGCGGACCATATATGAGAAGCACCGTAGGGCACGATGACGTCTTCAGCGGGGATATACACGGCTGTTTGGCGGTCTAGCGTGGGGTCGAAATACACTTTCTTGAACGCAGACCCGGATAGGCCCAGACTGAACAGCATCCGCTCGTGCTCCGGACGATATTCAATCATGGTCTCCGTTAGTTCGTAGTTCATATCTGCCTTGACGCGGGCAGCGGCTTCTTCTTTCTCGGGGGTCTCCTTACCCAACACCTTGGTCTTTACTGGGCCAGCGGCGGGAAAGGTCTCACTCATTGTTTCCGCTTGGAACCGGATAACAGCCTCAGCAAGTACTGTAGAGTACACCCCGCAGGCGTCCTGCCACGGCTCAGTGCGGGTCTCATACTTCAAACCAAGTACATCTAGGCCAGCAACATAGTTGTCTACCCAATCCTTCCTACTATATACATCAGTATCAATCAGTTCTTTAAGGTCGTTAGAAAGGAGGTTTAGCTCGTCCTCGGTAAGGTGTTCCGCAAGGTTGGCTTCAAAAGGTATATCAGCCTCGTCGGTTTCTTCATCCCCGAAGGTTATCTCTACGGAACCATCTTCGGACTCGACTATGGACGCCGGAGTTAGCCCCTCAACTTCAATCTCAACCCCTAACTCACCCTCCTCTGCCTCGTCATCCATCCCGAGTGGGGCTTCATATAAACTCTTGTCAATCGCCATTAATAATATCCCCTACCCGTACCACGTCGCTGTTTGAAGTAGCGTACATCATCTACCTCATCAGAGGGAAGGCGTATAAAGCCCCCGGAGCGAAAGCGCATCAGGGCCATTACCGTGGTGTCCACAAGGTCATCATTACTACCAAAGGGGAATGAGGCCACTTCTTCAACGAGTTCTTCCGCCCAACGTGTTTGTGGTACCCATACTAACCCAGATTTCACAATATCAGTAACTGAATTTAACCGTGCCATCTTATCACCAGACCCACGGTGGGGTGTGTACTCTTGTACAGGTATCCCCATCCGCCGCAATTCTTGGTAAAGGGCTGCACCGGCAGACTTTTTTTCCACTATAAAGGAATCTGGCTCCCACTCTTTATAGTGAGCTAAAGATTTCTCTTTTAGCTCGGGAAACTCATACCTCGCCTTAACACTATCCAACAGAATGATGTTGTATAGCTGGTCCTCCTCGTTGCGAAAAACTCCCCACGTTGTGATAGCAGTGAAGTCGGCACGGTTGTGGGTCTCTGCCGCCGCGTCCAAAGTCATAATGATGTAATCGCACTTGGGCGGCTCATCTTTACCCCATGAGTTCCACCAATCCCGCTTGACGATGGACCCTTCTTCCGCCGTGGGGTTCTGCTGATATTGAGAGTTCCACTGAAACAGTGGCATAGATGCTTGAGTGCGGTGTAGGGCTTCTAAGTCAAAAAACTCAGGCCATAGTGGTTTCTCTACATCCTTGGTCTCATCCTTGGGGTCTGTCACGGTCAGTATCGCGGGAAACTCCACCACGTTGTACTGGTCGGCTTTCTCATTCATACCCATGTCGCGGACAACGCGCCCGGTCAGGTCGTCGAGGTGCCACCGGGTCTGGATGATTGCTACCCGACCACCGGGCATCAGGCGGGTACGTGCACCAAACGTGAACCACTCATACGCTTTGGCAAACACCTCGAAGTTACCATTGATAACATCCTGCTCGGAGTGTGGGTCATCAATCAATAACAGGTCAGCACCCCGGCCAGCAATACTGGAACCAATACCACAGGCGTAATACTCACCACCCATGTTAGTGTTCCACCGCCCGGCAGACTTGGAGTCGATAGATAGTGACACGTTAGGGAATACCTCTTTGTACTTAGCTTCAGATATCAGGTTACGTACTTTCCGTCCGAAGTCCACCGCGAGGTCCGTGGTGTGAGACACCATCATTACTTTCTTGTTGGGGTTGCGACCGAGGAACCATGCGGGGAAATAAATTGATACTAATTGTGATTTCCCGTGACGGGGTGGTATGTTTACACATATCCTGTCCTCGTCACCCCGCTCAATTGCCATTAACAGGTCTGCAAGGATGCGGTGGTGTCTTCCTACTATATAGTCCTCCTGCATGTGTTTGCAGAACTCAATCAAGTCATCATGGATTGCGGCAACGCGCTTGCGGGTGGCTAACTCCTCAACGAGAGCGTGTATCTCAACGACTTCCTCATCGGTGTAGGCATCTATATTTGCCAACATCTTCTGGAGTTCTTCTTCCGTGAAGTCAAACTTATCTTCCTTGATGGGCACTAGGGGTTTTAGTTGATCCAGATCAACTTTCCCCCCCGGCGTATAGGGTCTAACCGGCATCAGGAGTATCTTGCACTACTTCGTATTCGGCTTCTTCTGGTTTATCGTCCCCTATTAGTCGCTGTAGTTTCGACTTGAGCCGCGCCCTAAGATCATCTGTGGTTGTATGAGCTACAGTGATTTCTTTTTTGTCTGTAAACAACCCGACGTCTGATATCTTACCCAGCATCTCCAGCGCCCGTAGACGTATGCGGGCGTCATCATGCTCCACTTCAACCAATAACTTGTTAGTGACTAGGTGGCGTATCTGGATGGAGTCCTGCACCACCATCTGCCCAAACTGTCCCAACATATTGCTAACCTGTACTAGTGCAGCGGGGCGTAACTTAGCAAGCCTACGTTCGGTCGCTTTGGCCGATGTCCCCGCCGGGTCTGCTGCGTAAGATGAAGTAAGCACTGCTGCCGTAGTGTTATCGGCATCTTCAGGTGTAAGGTCAAGTCCGTAAGGCTCCAGCATTAACGCCGTGCTACAGGCAGCTTCTGCCCGCGCCTTGAGGTCTAGATAATCGCAATCCAGATCAAATGGCACCCCAATTTCTGGTACTAGAACTATCTCGTGTGCGTGGGGTTGTATATCCACTGGTCGCTCCCGTAGTGGGGTTTGGTAGTTTATACCACTTTACACCCCTTTTGCGTACTGCGAACGCCTTATCGAAGTGGTGATTTGATATGGACTGTAAAAGTTGTTTAGCTTTGGCGCGGGTATCAAGTCTCTCTCCCAACACAATACGGGCGGTACCCCCCTGCGCGACTATTACAGCAGTCCACTGCGTACGTTCCCCATATGTCCCACTGGGTATGCTTCGTACAGCCCATACGCCACGAGCTAGGAACTCCCAGTCTACCACTGAACTATAAACCCCCAATAGTACAACAGTATACTTTTGGTATATTCCCACGCCAAAACCCACTCGAAACCCGGCTCGGGGGTATCTAGAATGGCGTGGAACATCGCTGTTATATATACGGCAATAAAAAACCCCATTGCTAGTAACAGCAGCGGGGCTAGTACCTGACGGGTTTTGCTAATCACTTTGTTCTGGCGGGAAGTCTTTCTTACTCTGTTCTACCAGCTTACCACCAACCATAGCGATGACTGCCGGGAACATATCCCGCTGGTCGCGTACCTGATCTTGGTGGTTGCTGTAGTTCTGCTCCAGCGTGGTGCGCTGGTAGGTGCCATCTTCGCCGGTAGACTCCAGCGTGATTTTAAGCCCAAACTTTTGCTTTGCCATTCTTTATCTCCTGAAACGTGTGAAGCCCCTAAACCTACGCCTAGGGGCTATGTACCGGTGCCGCTTTAGCGCGGGGTTCCGGCGTTGACCGGGCCGGGCTGGATGTCCACTTCCGGTGTCCACGTCAGCTTTGGGTCAGCTTGCATCTCCCGCATCAACGCAATATGCGACCGAAACTTAGAAATCCACGGCACAATTGAGGTACGAAAATGTTCAGGATGAAAGCCATTCATCTTGGTAGAGTCTTCGTTGTACAGCAACTGACTGCGCATCTGCGTCAACTCATTCATAAGAGCAGCCAAGGCTGAGTTCTGAACTACTTTCAGCCCAATTACTTGCGGTATTGGCTTGTTCATCGGAGTCGCATTTGGCATGAACTGCAATGGGATGCTCGCCGCGCCAGTCACCTGCTTTTCAAAACGATTGAGCCAGTTTTCCGCGATATTGATATCTTCAGCATGGGTGTCGTTCATGTTGGCCGACTGGCACTGTCCAAACTGATACAGTCCGTTGTCGATCAGGGATACAGAGTGAATAATGTCTGCATTATTAATTTCAGTCTTGTCGTTATCAACGGCTAATACGCCGAGGTCTACTTCTTTTTCAGCCATAATCTTATTCCTGCTTTTGTGGGTGTGGCATCAGGCCACTATTGGTGATGGAGCAGGATGCAACCACTACCTAGGGAGCAACCTGACACCACTGGGTAAGGTTTTACGCGGGTTTGGGCACGCTGTCAAACGTAAGCATTTTTGGTACTAAAATTTTTTGGTCAGCCGAAAACTATCGGGTGGGGGGTGTTTCCGTGTAATAACTTAGGGGGAAGGTGTAAAGTTTTGGGCGCAAGACGTACCGTAAACCAGATTTGGCGGCATTGTTCGTCTGGACTAGTAATTATAGGGGCGCGGAGTCCCTGAACGCATCGCGGGGGGTGGGGGTGTAGTGGGTTACCCCGCCCGGCCCGGTTCCCATGTTAGGGGACGTCCCTAACAGCCTATCAGATATTGCTATGCGCTACCCCAAACTATCAGTTTATCTATTGTAATGGTAACCGGTTATGGTAATCTGGTTGCAAGTCGGAAGGGAACCATTTCGGTAAACCTTCGGCGAGTACGTCATAACTGGAGAACTATTATGACTGCATCAAAGCGTTCTACCCGCAGCCCCGCTGCGGCTCCCACGGTCGCCACTATGGCGGCTGTATTTCCGACTTTCGAGTCGGCTATCCTGCCCCGTGTTTTTGTTGATGCGGCAGACTCGGTATTTGCTGCGCAGGATGTGGCAACTAAAAGCAAGGTAGGCTTCGCCGACCATTGCAAAAAGGTCGGCATCATCTCATGGATGCTTCGCTCACCGCGCACTAAGGTGGCAAAGGCGGCAGGTCATGGCGCAGATACGGAAGTCCTGCTTCGGGCCGGGCCGCGCAAGCCCCAGTATGAAGTGCCACTGGGCGCGTTATACGACGAGATGGTGGCGTATGCTACCGCTCGCTGTTCACAGGAGGAGCAGGACTGGATTGCTACCCCAGTCAAGTCTGTTGCTGATGCGGATAAAGAAGCCTACCGCTATGCTTGCCAACAGCCGACTAGTCGGCTGCGTGACCTGCGCCTCGCGCTAGAACGCGCGGAAGGCGCTGGCAAAAAGCAGGACCGTGGCCCGCAAGTTGTTCGACCTGCTCGCCAACGCTTCTACGAAGAAGCCAAAAAACTCCACGAGTTTGGTGGCAAGTTGGAGGATGCGGATTTTTCAGTCCGTAAAGTCCAAGGCTGGTTAGAAAATATCATGGAAGAAACCAAGTAGTGCAACGCTACTAATTTTGCCGCCCTTCGGGGCGGTTTTTTTAATTCGAGGGTATAACAATGGTTAACATCTTAGCCTTTTTACCGCACGGCCCCTACTACGTGGTAGTTATCGGGCATTCGGTATCCGCATATGGCACAGTCGCTACAGTTCAACTGTGCTCAACCGATAAACGTGGTTTCGTCGAACACGTAATACGCTCTCAAGCATTTACTACGGAGCAGAAAGCAATAGACTACGCGAACTGCGTTATTTGTGGTTTGTCTTAACCCGCTTCGGCGGGTTTTTTTTCGCCCGGATTTTGTGCCGGGTGGATTGATACC
>Ga0208303_1000038_pt1 | contig 49597 bp, 54 predicted proteins | sample CB_VirMetaG_2_FD_184537 | JGI IMG/M metagenome (GOLD analysis project Ga0208303, IMG submission 184537) | Freshwater to marine saline gradient viral communities from Chesapeake Bay - CB_1504_2 Viral MetaG (SPAdes) (version 4) | ecosystem: Environmental > Aquatic > Marine > Coastal | place: USA... | reverse complement strand
CTCATAGGTGAACTGGCTAGTTTTGATTCCCTCGTAGTCACCCTCGGACTGGCTAATTAAGATATGCGATGTAGTGACCTCGGACAGAGCAGTATCAACCTGAGCCTCCGTCATTTTAAATGCACTTACTTGAATGGTGGTAGCTCCGCCAACAAGATCCTGTTGGAGTGATAGAATGCTGGGCTTTAGGAACGTATAGCGTTTCGTTGGGATGCCCCCTACGTCAGACACTTGAACATTAGCAATAATATATTCCCCAATTTCTGGTTCTTTAGTGGGATTAAACCATTCCTGTACCTTGGCAAGCTGGCTTCCAACCTTGTCTTCTGTCTCACTAAGCTTTACGTTATTCTTGAGAAAGGTGTAGCGGTTTGTCTTTATGCCCCCAAGGTCGGATACCTGCGTGCTGGCCAATGAGTAATTAGTTGGAGTCACTGGGATCTCCGAGAACGTTTCGATAACCTTGGCCACCTGAGAGCCAACATTATCCGTGGACTCACTTAGCACCGATGGCTTGAGGAAGGTGTATCGCCTAGTGGGTATTCCCCCAACATCAGATTTTTGCGTGTTTGCCAGTAAATATCCAGCTGGTGTAGTGGGCGTGCCATTAAACACCTCTTTTACAATAGCTAACTGTGAACCTACTTTGTCCTCTGATTCCGAAAGGACTACGTTGTTCTTTAGGAATGTAAAGCGCTTTGTTGGTATTCCGTCTACGTCGGATTCCTGTGTATTAGCTATACTGTATCCCGACGGTGTGGTAGGAGTTCCGTTGAACACCTCTTGTGTAATGGCTAGCTGTGAGCCAACCTTATCCTCGGATTCAGATAGAACTACATTGTTCTTTAAGAAGGTAAACCGATTGGTCTGGAATCCCTCAAAGTCGCTCTCCTGCTTACTAGCTAGTGAATAACCAGAGGGAGTAGCAGGGTCAGCACCAATAGTTTCAATGACCTTAGCCTTCTGTGAGCCTACGTTGTCTAGTGTTTCGGACAGAGTGCCAGCCTCAAGCCACACCTCAGTCAGCCCCCACTTTGCTTCCGTCTTCTCGATTTTAAAGCTGCCTAGATACAGGGTTGTTCCGTCGCTGGTAGTCGTGCTAGTTCCGATTACATTACTGTATCCTGTGCCTGGAAGTGCCACAAAGGTGCGCGAGACTCGCTTCAGTCCGTTTAGCTCGTAATCTGTGTCCTCGTCCTTCTCTTCTACCCAAGAGGCCGTGAGCGTCTCGTAGGTCAGCTTAACGCGCTTATCTCCCATTGAAGGGATAAAGACATACTCAGTCTCAACCAATCGCATGTCTGGGTAGACGGAGTCTGGAACTGCCTCCCAGTCCTCGCTTACGCCAGAGCCAAAGTTCGTATCCTGCAATATGCCATAGTCGGGGAGTATTGATGAGATATTGTCATAATACCAGTCCTCCTTGGGGCTATTGTTATCGCAGAGAAACTCTAGCTTGAAGCGACCGTTCCACAACTTTTCAATTGCAGGTGCGCCGTTAGTTACTTTTAGTCTTATTGTACCTTGATTTGACATATTATATTAAATTATAAACTTACATTACCCTCCGAGAGCCGTAACGCGCACATCCAGTGCGGCAATTGCAGCGGCATTAGCTATTACTACTTGCTCTAGCTCATGTACCGCAGACTCATTGTTAATGTTTACGGACAAGACGCCGTTTGTGTTGCCGCCACTGCTGGTTGCAAGTACGTGTCCAAGTTCAACGCTAATGTCTGGTTGAGTTAAGGTAATTCCACCAGCCACTGTGCTGCTAAGGTAAACCACATCGCCCTCAGTGTATGTTCCGTCATCCAGAACTAGGTCGCGAACCTTGCCTATTAATGTGATGAAGCCGTTGCTGTTGTTTGGTATAGGTTGGGTTGCGACACCAATTGTCTTTCTTGCGTTGGCTACCGTGTCAGCCTGAGCTAGGGTGATGGTTGGCTTATTGCCCTGCGATCCATTAACCATGACGACCTCTCCGTCAGATATTTGCGATCCAGTGGTGTTTCGTACGTGCATCACAACTTCTTGACCGAGTTGCAGTGTTACGTTGTCAGATCCAGTAACTAGGTCTAAGGTCTTTTCGGTGTCATTCCAGGATAGCTCTCCGCCAGTGTTACCATCATTAAAATCAACTCCAGTTGCGGATGTGCTAATAGTGCCAGTGAACGTTGGGTTGTTGATTGGAGCTTTGAGGGCAATATCCGCCAGATTGGTTGCAATGCCCGAAGCATTAGTCGCAATGTCTGTCTGGTTCTGTACCACCGACCCAGTAAGTACCCCGATGTCCGTGTCGTTGGAGGCAATGTTTGCCGTGTTTGTTGATATTGCCGTGTCTTTGGCTGTTGTGAAGCTTGCGGTGGTTGCGTCTAGGATTGCACTGTGTGCTTGAACATTAGAGCCAATGTCCGATGTCTCAAGTGGCGTTGAGGTTAGCGTTGAAAGGTATCCGAATTGTGTGGCTGTTGCGCTGCCAGAATCAAGGAATTGAATGGTGCTGTTGATGCTATTTACACCTGTGCCTAGTTGGACGCGACCAGTGCCGTACGCGCTTGCACCCTCGCCTCCAGCAAAGCCATCTGTTGCAATTGAATCATTCCCAACTGCTCCGCCACCCGCTACATTTGCGCCATAGCCAACCGCTCCACCAAGCGTTGCAGTTGCACCAAAGCCAACTGCTCCGCCAGACGTTGCGGTTGCACTATCGCCAACTGCTCCACCAGACGTTGTATCTGCACCAGAGCCAACTGCTCCACCAGACGTTGTATCTGCGAAATAGCCAACTGCTCCGCCAGACGTTGAGCTTGCACTAAAGCCAACCTGCCCGCCGCCACTTGGACTCAGCAATCCAAGGTTGGTTTTCGCGTTTGTTGCTGTAGATGCCCCTGTGCCACCCTCAGTAATAGCTAGGTCATTGGCGAGCGTTAAGGTCTGATTAATGTTCATTCCTGAAGCATTGCAATACCACTGCTGGACATTGCCCCTGTAGTATCCAAAGTCCTCTGGTCCAGCCCCAATTCCCCTGAATCCAGTTTGGGTCCCAATGTCAATGCTATATTCCTGGGAAGATGCTGTTCGGTCTGTGGTGATTGTATTAAACGTAACATCATCCGCAGTGCCTAATCCAAGGTTTGATCGTGCTGTAGTAGCACTTGCTAGGTCACTAAGATTACTTGCTTTGCGTAGAAAAAGCTCAGATACGGTTGGAACCTGCTCACTTGTGCTACCATCTGCTTGGCAGTTCTCAATGAGATCCCAAAGCTCAATGCTTGCTGTGCCAGCTGGGATAATGACAGTCTCTGCCTTTGATCCATCTACAGTAATTTCAAGGATACTTTTCTTGCCGCTGTCCCCGTTATTCCATACGTCAATCGAGAAATCTCCGTTGGCATCTGTCTGAACTGAGTCTACGCTCTGAGCTACTGTTGCAGTTGCGGTGGCGTCTGTACCGAGTTGAACTAAGCGGAAGGTGATCCACTTATTGGCAATAGCCGCATTATTGACACCGTTGATTGTTCCTGTGATAGTTGTTGTAGCCATTTTTAAGTTTGTAAATATTCTTTAGCGGCAAGAACCGCAATCTGGTGATACTCAGGTGAGTTGTCTATACTGGTGTGGTCGTAATCAAAAGTTCGCTCTTGGCAGATTGATTTGCCGCCAACCAACTTGTCTCCATCTAAATAATCTCCTCTTTGCGATAGCCACCCCACTACTTTAACATTCTTGTCAAGTTTGATCTTTCTATCGAAGAACGCCCACCACCGACCGAGGATGGTCGGGCTACGGTACACAGGATCGCAAGCAACCACGCTCACGTCGCACTCAAGGCGTTTGGATAGCTGGGGCATACCGTACCCGCCTCCCCAACTGTAACAGCATATTAAGACCTCTGTAGGCTCAAGGCTGTTGATATACTTCGCATACGCCTTCCAGTCTGAATCCCACTCCTTCAACTGAATAAGCGAATCCTGCCCCTCGCAAAGGTCGTCCAGCAGTCGAAGCTCACGCCATAATTGCTTGGAACCAGTGTTCTGGTGGTTCTTCTGGGTAAATCCAGAGATGACTACGATAACTTTCATTATGGTAAGATAGGGAGATCGACGGTTGCGTCTACTGCCTTCTCGATGACGTTACCAGCACCCTGTGGTGAGTAGAGGTATACGTCGCCCTTGTAGGCGCAACTCGGCAACAGTGACAGCAAGGCTAGTAGTGCAATTCTCATATTAATCTTTTTTCTTCAGATCTCTAATTGCCTTGATGGCTGATGCCGTCATATATACAAGGGTTGCAAGGCCAACAACTATTCCTAGGATTTCGTTAATACCGCTTAGTTCGATGGTCGCAATGGAGCCACCTGTCCCAACGGAAGACTTGTAAATTGTGTTTGTCATTGAGATCAAGCTGATGGGAGGCTCCCTGTTGCTTTGTACTCACGAACCTCGTCGTGGGCTAGGATAACAGGCTCAAGGTCGAAGCCTAGTGCATCTGCTGCTGCTAGGATCTCTTTAATCTCGCTCTGCGATAGGTTTGGTAGGGTAAGAACCTGGTGGGTCGAACCTTCGTATGCCACGCCCCACTCAAAGCCAGTCTCGCCGCCTTCAGTGATGCTGAGTCGCATGTTAGGATACTTGGCCTCGTAGGCTTCCTTGATGCCAGCGTTGAGCGGTGTCATCTCGATTGGATCGTCCTCACCCACTGCTGGGAGGTAGACTGGTCCACGTTTGTCGAGGAATGCTTGAGGGACTGGAATCGCCTCGTAGTTAGCAGTTGAGATGCGAAGGTATGTGTTTGCGAATGCCATATTATAGTCCGTAGAGTGATTTCTGTGTATTGTAATTGGTCAGCACCTCGGCTGCGGTGAGTGCGACGTTGTAGATTTTTGCGGAGCCGATCTTGAATGGTGCGTAGTTTGCGGCTGGATCAACCGAAGGACGTGCGCCAATCATGTATGGCTGTGTATTTTCAAAAAGAGATGTTGTTACTGTGCCAGATGTTGCCGAGAAGGCTGTTGGCACTCCATCAATATAACCGACCATTGTTTGCGTCGCTCCATCATAGGTGAACACAATATGCGACAACTTGTCGGTCACTGTTAATGTTTTTGAGAAAATAGTTTCACCAAATCCATTGCTAGTTGCCGTAAAATTAACAGTATTATCGGCGCTTGCAGATGACTTTGTTATATCGACAGTGCGATCGTCAGTAGAAAACCTAGTCTTTGATAAAATTGCCTGTGTTGGCGCTGGTGCTGCACCATAGAAATTACCCCAAACCTCCCACGTCGCCGCAGTCGTCAAGTCCAGAGAATCACTGTCAGGTGTCGAGCTGTATTCCCCGTCACCGAATAAGTTGAGCTGCTGGTTGTTCAGCCGTGGCTCAAGGATCGGTGCGCCGAATGCGTCAATCTGGTCGTTCGCGTCGGAGGCTGGAATCATTCTGAAATCCCCGACTGAAAATGCTTGAATATAGTCTATTTTCCACACCGCACCTACTTCTGCGCTGAAGCAAAGTGACCTATAAGTTCCATTGGTGTTTGCTGGCGTGTTTATTGTAATTCGTGCAGTTACAAATTCCCAATCCGTGCCCGTTGGTGTATGGTTTGCAAAGGTTCCCGCAGTAGTCTCCGCATACTGCCGAAAACTTAAATTACCAGTCCCGCTAACGCGCTTTGCCCATAGTTTAATTTCCCATACATCACCGTCCGAAAAGCTTGAATCGAAGAAACTAGTGAAACATAGGTTGTGACTAAAGGCTGCCGAGATACCACTGCCAGTAAACTCCAATGAGCCTGTTCCTTCGACGTAGTCTCCCGTATCTACGGTAGCAGTGCGACCTCCTGTGAGAGCATCACCACCATCACATTTCCTTGTTATGTCGGCAGTGAATGGAACATCCGACTTGTTCCAGTTCCTGTCTGCGGTCTGCGGGATGGTTGCTCGCTTCTGACCTACGGATACGAACGTGCCAGACTCTGTTCCGTCGTTGGTTCCGATGGTGTCTACCCACGGTGTTGCGCCACGTCCTGTGTATGCTGCTGTGCCGAAATCAACTCCTAGCATTACGCCATTAAAGGTGGGGGTAGAAGTGGATCCAGCTCCTCGCACAGAGCCAATCCCTGTTATGACTAAGGAACCAGTCGATGCCGCAGATGTAAGATTTACTCCATCGAAGTCAATGTATGCAGTCCCAGATGAGCGACGAAATCTAACCGTATGCGCTCCGCGATCGAAGGTCACGGTTGCGGTTAAAGCTGGGTCTGTTGAAGTAATTAGTCGAATATCAGAGGCTGTAAAAAAGCCACGTGCCACCGCCGCCACCGCTGTGTCTGCAAAAAAGTGACCACCCGATGATTGATCTACCCCAATAAATGTAAGGGAAATATCAAAATCACCAGTCAAGGTAATGCCAGTGGATAAAATTACTTCAGCATCCACCCCATTAAACCACCGCGCATCATCCAGACCAACGATCCCCGCAACCTCTGGGTCAATGCCCTCGCCCGTAAAGCCAGAGCAGCCAGTGCATACGCCGTGATAGCCATTCGGTCCACTGTCCACGATGGTCTTGCCGTTGAGTCCATTTGCCGTTGGATCACTCCAGTCGTTGTGTGTCCAATGCTCGGTGTCTACGCGAAGGTCACCAATGTCGAAGTCTGAGCCTAGCTCCCAGTCGAGATCACCAGAGACAGTCGCCGTTGCCGTGAGTTCCTCCCATACGCCCGTAGCGGTAGGGTAAAAGGTAAAGAACCCACTTTGTCCACCCAACACAACAGGGGAGACGACATTGAACCTGCCCAAGAGTGTTGCTGTGCGCTCCGCTAAGCTGTATCCAGTCGCGTATGTTACATTGTCACCGACCGCATCCATCGTTAAGCCACGACCGCTGTATAGCGTTGCAGTGTTACCCTCGCCAGACTTGTCCACAATAGTGAACGGACCTACATCTGTGCTGTAATCAAGCACTCGTCCCTCCAGCGTGTATTGTGGTCCCCGTGGGCTCAGTGGATCGCCAAATCGTGCGCCACGAAATTTGCGTGTGCCGATATTACCAAATGCTCGTCTGTCTCTAAGGTATGCCATAGTCTAATAGGTCGTGTAAGATGATAGGTCGCCAACTGTGACGGTGTGTCCTGTAATGTCGCCTTGAAGTGTGTCGAGTGTGGTGATCATTGCGTTGAGTTCTGAGACTAGACCACCGTAGAATGGACCAGAGCCAGCACCAAAGAACGTAGATAGCAACCACAGCTCGGAGCCAATGACTGCAAAGATTGGGTTGCCAGAGTCGCCAGATATGATTGGGTCGTAGAATGCTAGGCGGTGCGGTATTGTTGGTGCGCCGAACCTCATTGATGGGGAGAGGTCTGCAACCACTGGCCCTCTAATAAGATCAAGGGCAATGCCGTTCTCGCTAAAGTCCATTGCTAGCAGTGGCAAACTATAAGCTGCTACACTGGAAGCTCCAGCGGGTAGGTATGTCTCGTAGCCGTCTGGGAATAGCTTACACGGTGTGATCGAGGCTGGGAGGTCTGAGTCAAGCAGAACCATCCAAGCGTCTGTGCCATTGCCATTGCCACTGTAGAAGATACGAGCAGCTTGAACAACCGTTCTGGTGATCACCGTATTGTCGGATGCAATAAAACGAAGCGTATCCCCTGCGTATAGCGGGTAGTGGTTTGCCAACACAGCGTGTCTTGCCGTGATTGCTGTCCCAGCACGATTGCCAGCTTGCCTAGAGTTCCAAGGCGAAGCGCAAGTAAGCGCCTCTGCGTGTGTCCCTTGCAGGAAGAAGCTCGTGTTGCGGACGTATGGGTCCTGGGTTGTGTAAACCTTCTGCTGTGTCGCTGGGTTAGCTACAACCAGAGCGTTGTCCATTGGGTCGGAAAGTGCCTTGCGTGCGCTTCCAGCTACTCCACCTTCAATTACTTCAACCACAGACGCACCCGAAAGTGTAAGTATAACATTGACGGTCCGAGTGGTCGTTGCGGTTCCACTCGTTGCAGTGATAGTGATAATTGCACTATCAGTAGACTCGGGTGCTACCATAAACACCACCTGACCATCAGGCGCTACATCGATCTTGCTCGGGTTGTTTGATGAGTAGGCAAATGAAATGGGGTGATCGTTCAGCGAGTAGGTGACAACTGGGATGAGCGTCAACTGCTCGCCAGTGGAAGCCGTGGCAAACCGCTGACCCTCCTTGTCGTCCTCCGTGTATGGTGCGCTAGTGCCTGGAGAAACCTGCGTAGGCTCGCGAAACTGGTCCACTTCAAACCAGAGGCGGAGGATCTTGCCCTCGTTGATTGACACTGTTCCGAGTGTTGCCATCTTAATCTAGTGTCTCAATCCTGATGTCCGTGACGGAGACGGGACTGACGCCAAACGAGGGCGAGTCGTAAGTGTAAGTCACAAGAACTTCACTGTCCGTGTCGTTGTAAATGTCTACATATAGATCAAGGACTGCTTTTGTTGCTGTGGTTAAAGGGCCGAACAAGAGGGCGGAGGTGTAGTCAAATAAGTAAGATGACACCGACCCAACACCAGTATTTAACATTGATGTAACTGATGGCTGGGGCAGATACTGGCTGCATTTTACACCCACCGCTTTGATTCTAGCACTGCCACTTACGTTGGCTGTAATGTTGCCAGAAGTTTGCGGTGGAGTCAGGCCGTCAGCAAGGGCTGTAATCGTGACCCTAGACCAACCCTTCTTCTTTATGGCTATTGGAGCCGATGTCGCTAGTGGCTGGTTGGCTATAACCCCTCCAGTAATCCACGATTGTGGTTGTGTCACAAAGTCCGTTGCACCAACGTCTGGTTTGGTCAAATAAAGCTTCCCGCCGCTGGTCAACGTTTGATAGGTGGATGGCGTGACAAATCGGACGATATTATTAGTGTCCGAGTTGATCATTACCTGACCGACTGTAGCCGTGGTAACCGCATCAATCTCAGCGGTCGTTCCTGCTGGCGGCACGAAGCCTCCAAACTCTACCGTGTCAGCAGCTCCAAGCTCTAGGTTGGTCCGAGCCACTGATGCTGTCGCCGTAAGCTCGGACAGGTTGTTTGCTGCCAACAGATCACCTGAACCACCACCGCTTACATTGGTAATCAAACTTCCGTCAAGCGCAGGATACTTACCGTCGGCAGTTGCCACGATAGCGTTGTCAGGCAGGTTGCCCTTCGCCGCCCATACTGATTCAATTGTTGTTGTGCTTTGTGCCATATTAAACGCTGTCGTCTACACTGTATTGTGTTTTTAATTGATTGGTAAGTGCTGCGATAGCTCCAGACCGACTGACCTTCATTAGCGCCCGCTCCAGGGCATTGTTTACATCACGCAAGGCAATGGGGTTAAAGCCATCTTCCCCGCTCTGTGATGCTCTGTATGATCGTGCAGCGTCATAAGCCATAAACTCAGCCCATTCCGATGGAACTGTTGCTAGTGTGCCAGACTCTCCGTTGCCGTATGTGTCTGTCCAAGCCTTTTTGTATGCTACGTAAACTGTTCCAGTGACATTGCTTGCCACGCGGATTCCATTGCTGTCTGGGTATGCTGTGAGGCTAGTTGGATCTCCACCAGCCCACTTCTCGCCACTCCAGTAACCCATTGCTTCACCGATCTCGGACAGAGCATCAACGATTGGCGGTAGGTCAATGCCTTGGCCCGTAACCCATCCCGCTTCTGGTGGAGTTGCATCTGGCGCATAGTTGAAGTAAAGAACGTCGCCTGGCTCATACACCCAGTCGCCCTCGCTTGTAACAACAACACCCTCGGATGTAATGTAAACCAGCGTGGTGATCTCCCAGCGAATTAAGTTCCAGCTTAACTGAAATTCAGGAAAGCCATCTGCAACCATATTGTAGCTTGGCTTACCGTCCTCGTCGCCGTTGCGCACGTATAGACCGTTTGACGCAGGGAACCCAGCGCCATACACGTTGTAGCCGTCCTCTGTCGTGGCAATATACCCACGAGCTGCTGTGCGAGGCTCAAGCACCAAGTAACGGGACCAATACCGAGACTCATCATAAATGGTACGTGCCGCCGAGTTTAATAGAAATCCAACATTCTGGAGTTCGGTCCCCGACGAGAACGAAGCCCCTGCTCGTGCTTGAGTTAGACCAACTACTTCTGCCCATGTGCGTGTATTTGCCATTATCTTTAAATTTGGTTAAGTGTTACAGCCACTCGCCTGTGAGTCCGCGCTCCTTAAAGTCCTTCTGTTTCCATGCCAGATAGTCTGGGTTTACAAAGTCCGTGCCGTCAATCGCTTGGCACTCATACTGCATTTCCTTTTGTTCAAACACGTCGTAAGCTCCCGCAAATTGCAAGACATTGTTTTCACTTTTCTTATTGCTGCCGCCGTACGTCTTTTTCATGTACTGACGCATTACCTCGTCCCGACGTGCGCGACCAGCAGGGGACATTAGCCACTGGCGGCGTAATTCCATCTTGGCAGCCAGGGCTGTTAATTCATCGTCTGTCAATATTTTACGCATATCCTAATACTTTGCTTTAGTCTTACCGCCCGTATTGCCCTTGTGTTTGCATTTTCCTTTTTTCATCATGATCTGTTTCCTTTTCTTAGGTTAATAGTTGCGGGTATTACTTGTAAATTCCAAGGAACGTGAAGTCCAGTAAATCCGTCTCCAGCTAGTGGGAGTACATGATCTACGTGGTGCTTAATTCCTATGCATTCCGATATTCGGCTTGCGTAATTGTAAAATTGGTTAAGTATTCCAACCTGCTGTTCGCCTAATAGTTTAAGGCACTTGCTCATCGGGATACTTCGTTTCTTTCCTGACTGTACTACTTTTCCTCTGTTCTCTGACTTCCAGCTCCTCAGATACTCGTTGTGGTATTCCCTCGGCTTTGAGTCGCGCCATTCTTTGTTCTTAGCATTGATGGCTTCTTTGTTGTTTTCGTAATGTGCTTTCTTGTATTCCTTTATCTTCTCTGGATTGTCATCAGCACGCTTCTTAACGCGTGTCTTAATTTCCTCCTTGTTTTCTTGGTAATACTCTGCTGCTCGTTGCTTCAGCAGCTCCTCGTTGTCTTTAGCCCACTGCTTCTTTCTTTCTGCTGCTTTGGCGTTGTACTCAGCTTCTTTAGCTGGGTCCTTCTTCCTCCGCTCGATCTGCTGGAGTCTGCGGCGCTCTTTCTTTTCTTCTTCTGTTAGGTGACTTAAGTTTGCTCTTCCCATGTGTGCATTGTAACACGGGGGTCAAGTAAAGTCAAATGAGGACGGCTGAATTGATCAACCGCCCTCATGTAAACTAACGCTTTCTAGCTTTCATCACTGAACTGTACTTTTCCAAGACCATTAGGTCCTGTGGTCATGAGAGCGTAACGTGTGTCAACCGCACCCTTGTAAGAGCCGCCGAGGAACGGATAATTTTCCGACTCGATGCCTTGGTACTCTGCAACGTGCAGAAGACCTGGGTTGATGAAGTAGCCGCGATCCGAGGAAGGCATGCAATTAGGGTTTGCGCTCTTCATCTTGATTTGACCGAACTGAGAGTCAATGATCTCAACCATCCAAGGGATAGTAGTAGTACCATTCACGTTGTAGTCAACTTGAGAAGCTGCACCAGCAGTGCGTGTGAACGAAGCAACGATGTGCTCGCGAAGACCTGGACCAGCAACCAACCAAAGATCCTGCATGGTTGTGTCTTGGCTCCACATCGAAGCGATTTGTGCGCCCATTGCTGCATCATCGTAAGAAGCCTTAAGACCACCGTAGATAGATGCTGCTGGAGTTACATAGAGTGCGTCAACACCATTTGCTGCTGTGTTGGAGATAAGAGCGCCGATACCAGCGGTAGCACCACCAGTTGTACCTGGAACGTCAGCGGTTACGCCTTGGTCGCCGCAAAGAACGAACTCTTTGTCAATCGCAACTTCAATTGCAGACTTGTCGGCTGCTTTGATCATGTTTGCGATAACAGCGGAGTCTTCTTGCTCTTGCTCTTTCGATACTGCGTACTCAACAACTGTGCGCTGTGCTTGACCTTCAAACTCGCGAACTTGCGAGAATGCGTCACGACCAGTGTTTGTGTCAGCACCTTCAACGTGTGGTGTATTTGCCACAGCCTTGAGCTTGTCCATGAGGACGCGCGGGCGCTTGTTCTTGGTTGCTGTGTGATTCAGCAAGCCTGTTACGGGTGTGATGTCTGCTGCTAGCAATTCTGCGGTTTGACGGAGGGACTCGCGATTGCCGACTGTACTTGAATATGATTCTGCCATGATATTATTTTCTGTTTAAGATTCTGATTTGCTGGTCAGCGTCGCGCCGAGCAGCTATTGTTTGCCTTGGATCACTTACGATCTTCTGGAGTTTTTTGACCTGTACACTAGTGCTGTTTGACCGTTTCGGCGATCGTCCAGTTTTTGTGTTCAATGAAACGCTCTCTGTCTTGGACTTGGGAGCCTTGCGCTTGAGCTTCTTGCTGAATGTCTTAGTCTTTGGCACTTTAGTTACTGCCGCACGACCAAGGATCTCAATTAGCTCCTTTGCATACTCTGGGAGGATATTCTTAACCAACTCAAACTTTGGGTTAGACAAAAGAGTTTCATACTCCTTAGCTTCGTCCGAGTCGTCTTCGATCCCTAGTTTGCCACGGACTTCTCCGATGACACCATCTGTATCCCCAAGCGTTTCTGAGACTTTTTTGATCTCCGACTTGCGACTACGTAATGGCTCTAGCTTCTCCTCTTCCCTGTCAATGGCATTGAGTAGTTGATCGACCGACATGAACTGGCTGCCGAACATAACACCAGACTCGTCTTCACCAGTCTTTTCGTTATATTGCTCAACCCGATCAGTAATCAGCTTGCGGTTCCAACCTTTAATGTTGACCTCCGTTTGCTTGATTGCTTCGTCTGCGCTCTCTACTGACCTAATGTTGGCGTATGGATTGTCGCTTGTAACAACATTTGCAGATAACTCCTGCACTTGCTCCTTCAGCTTATCAATCTCTGCTTTCCGCTCTTTATCCTGCAATCGCGCTTTGGTCAAGGCTTTCCCTGCTTTAGCTGCTACTTGCTGTGTAAGTGCCTCCAGTTCGTCTTCATCAAGATCCTCAATGTCAAATCCTCCATCATCTGAAGGAACGTCTTCTGACTCGTCATCGCTTTCTTCTTCTTCATCCTCATCGACCTCGGGGACTTCGACTTCTTCTTCGTCGTCCTCTTCGTCTTCGGCTTCGGGAGCTTCTGGCTCTGTCTCGTCTGTTAAACCAGATGCTTTGTCGAGTCGCTCTTGTAAAAGATCTTGTCGGCGCTGCTCTGGTGATTTGTTCTCCTGAATTGCTTCTTCGGAATCAGGGATGTCCGCTTCTAGTGTATCTGTCATATCTACCTATGGGTTTAAATCAGCCAAGGCGGAGGCTGTTAGTAAAATTATAGCACGTATAGTCCTAGCGGTCGTCTTTGCGGGAGTGTTTCTTGAAATCAAACTCCTCCATTAGATCTGCTGTAAGGAACTGTGCGATTGTCTGGCATTTGTTCCCGAGATACTTATCAGGGGAATACCAAGGCTGTGAGAGCATTTGATCGCGACGATCCTCTAGGTACTCATAGAGGCAGCGGCCAATCTCTGGATTATCGTTAAGGTGCTTCTTAAATTCAGTAAAGTTCACGTTATACGCCTCCCTCTAGGTTCTGGGTTTCCATGTTGCCGACACTAGCTGCTTCAGTTCCGTAGATACCGAACTCAGTGCCGTTCTTCTTCTGTGCAATTGCCATCTCAAGCTGCTTCTTGTATTCTCCGAGGAGGAACATGAACTGAGGGTTGGTGAACAGGATGGACTCGACTTGACCAGATTGCTGGATTTGCTGTTGTTCGCCTTCATACTCACCGACAACTTGCATGCGTAGTTCAGCAGCATTTGCGGCAGGTGCGCGGGCGATACCAGCAGACATTTGAGCAATATCGGATAGTGTTTCGTTCTTGATCTTGTCAGTGCCAACTTCAGCAGGTAGCAGGATAGTTTCAGCAGCCATTGGGTCAGCCATCGAAAGCAGGAAGTCAACGACAGCTTCATTGTTCACACGACCAGATATATCTAGCTTTGCTGCTTGAATGATGGTGCGTGACATCTTCTCCATCTTCTCTGGATCGTCATACATTGTGTTGAAGCTCACAGACACATCCATCTCAGTCTCTTCCGAGTCTTTGACGAACTGAATAGGCTCTGGGCGACCAGTAACGCGGAAGAACAGTTCCTCTGGTCCCTTGAGCTTATACATCTCGTAGACTAGCTTCAGAACGTCTTGAGCAAAGGTAAGGTGGCGATTAATCGACGCACGTTGCATCTCAACTGAGATAGGGTCTTGTGGGTCGTGACCTACTAGGCGATCTGCCTCAGAGACGATCTCCTTCTCTAAATTAAACACAGCGCCGAAGTTCGTGTTACGTTGCAGATATGACGGTGCTTGACCAGTGCGCGTGGCATATACACCACCTGGGCCTGGACGACCGTGATCCCACGTTGGCGGCGCAAGCAATGAAGGACTCACTTCGTAAGCTGAGTTGTCCATGTTTGCGTCTCGGAGAACCTTCTGGTTCTTCTGGCTTGCCTTCAGCAGCTCAGGAACTGTCGGGGCGCTGTATAGGGTACGTGCGTCGTAGCTGCGGGACTGCACGATGAAAGGTAATTGACGCAGACCACTGAGCAGTGTGCGCTTGGCGAATGGTGGGACTTGCCCATCGCTATCACCAAACTCGGGACTCCAGACTGTGAGGTAAATACCCTCCGCTAGATCATCTCGGTCAATTAGACGCTCAAACGTAAAGACAACATCAATCAGGTCGCGGTCTTCGTCTATCGAAGATGGCTGTCGAGGATTCGGGACAGAGCTGCTTGTACGGAAGGCGTTAAGTGTGCCGCGCTCGTTCTCTACTGCCCAGTCCGCCCAGTCCTTGTCCCAGCCCTCAGAGCTTACGCGGCTGAGGATCTCTTGGGATGTCATTGGCTTGCGTGTGTGGCAGCGAGGTGCGTCGCAAAAATTTGTTGTGTACGAAGGAGCAAAGAACTCCTCGTCTGGTGCAAGGACTTGAACTACTGGCTCGCCTTGGTCTTCGATGGTCACTGGGAACTTAGCTGTGCCCGTCTTGCGTAGTTCGCGGAGTGCCTTCTTTACGCGCTTCTCGTTGATCTCCCAGCCTGGGATTGAGTTGAATACTTCCAGTGCTTCCTCTACGCGGTCTTCGTCAGCAAGGATCTCGATGTAGTCCTCTGCTTGCTCTGGGAAACTCTTTTGAATCTCCTCTAGGTCGAAAATCTTCTCGTAGGAGCGTTTAACTGGGGACTTGTAGTCGCAGTATGCTACACGGAGAGACTTCTCTTGTGCGTAGTTGTCCGACTTCTCCATTTGCTGCCAGAAGTCTTTGATGCCAGCGTCACGCAGCCATTTCATGAAGGCTGTGACCTCCGCTGAACGTGCTACGTCCTGAATGTTGCGAGGATAGGCGCGAATGGACGATTTACGCAGTGCGTTCTCGTTAATGGCGATCTGAGACGAGATGTGATACTCGGCTAGGTGAACTTCAGTGTCAGACGAGTTTTGAAACGGGAATGCTGTCTCGCCAGACTTCTTGAGGTCATTACTCTTACCCTCCCATTGGCAATGGCGAATGTCAGCAGAATCGCTGCATCGTTTAATGAAGTCAGCAAGACTGTCCACATCCTCTTCAAAGGTTTCCTTGAACTGGTTGTAGTCGAACTCGTCGAAGTATACATCCGATTCGTCTCGGTCTTGGTTTCTATTTATAGCCATTGCGTTAATTTTATCACAGTCAGTCCTACGGGTTAATTCCCTTGTGCTAATTTCATGGATTGATCATAGCAGCCTTGTCAAGCGGTCGTCTGCATTTTACCAAACTTGCGATCTTGCGGAGTCGCGTTTCATCGTACCCAAGTGCGTCAGCCCAGCCGTCATCGGTCATTGCCGCCATATCATTGCTATGGTAGTTTCGGATGATGTCGATGGTTGCCCATAGGTCAGCATTATCAGCAATAAATGACCTAGATAGCTGGATATCGGTAGTATGCGGTTCCATCTTGATCTACTTTATTGACCTTGAGTCGCTTGCCGACGTGATTGATAATGTCCTTGTGGCGCTTAGGCACTGACACGAGAACCTTGCGGCGTGTGTCTGGGTCTTCAGCGAAGAGGAAGCGAGGGTTGTTTGTCTGGTGGTGCAGGACGCGAACCGTGACGATTGCTGGGACTGCCTCCTCGATAACCTTGATCTCACCCTTGATTTGCGCTGTGATCTTGAGGACACCCGTTGGCAGGATGTATTTGCCGTCCAGGTCTTCTTCTGAGCATACAGCAGCGCGTAGCTTGCCAATTGACATTGCTGTGTATGGTTTACCTAGCTGTTCCGCCAGGGACTTGCATGTTTCGTGTTCTGATTCTGTCATAATTAATATCCTCCTGAGCTGACCAAGCATTTTAGCTTGCCGCCCGAGTAGTGTTCTGGTCCTTGACCGTAGTTTGCTGTTCGCAGGTAGCGAAGGCAGTCAATAAAGTCCTTTAGAGCCTCATCTTTCTTCTTTTGTGCGCCATAATTGATGATAGCGTAGATTAAGTTGCCGCAGTCCTCGTGTATGTAGACGCGGGGCTTGTTTGCTGCATCGATAGGTAGATTTACGTTGTAGTAGAACCAATCGTCGATGGCAGTCAGTCCCTGCTCCTCCTGTGAACCCATAGAGGGCACATAATGGAAGTCGTGGGCTGAAAACTGGTCAAATAGGTCAGTATTGTCTGCATTCTCGTTAGCGAAGAAGCGGGAGTCACCAATACGCTCAAATGGCTCGATTCCCAGCTCTTTTTCGATGTCTGAGAACAATTTGCAGTATCCGACGACATCGTAGCCAAGTTTCTTCGATGCTGGTCCGAATTTCCAGTGCGGATCGCCAAACTCAGCCCAAGGTCCGTAGGTCTTGCGGTCAGGCCACTCTCTGCGGATATAAACCTCTGTATCCGAGCCTACTCCCGTCACTCCAGCCCACAGGCTAGTGTAATTACGCGCACCAGCGGGGTCAACCACTTGGTAGCAGGTGAACTTCTTCTTGTCCGACAGGTCAGGGAAGTCCTTATGCTCCAGCACGTGGACATTCTGACTAAAAAGAGGGAACAGAGATGTCATTGACTTGACTGGAACACCATACGCACGAGTTAGGATCTCATCTCGTGTGCTGTGCCTCAGTTCCTTTGCGATACGCTCATATCCGCCGAACGGATTGAACTCAGAGTGGAAGTATACGATACCTGCATCCTTCTCTGGGCTATATTGCGTCACTGGAACTTCTTCGTCATCTAGCAATGGTGCTTTGCGCGTTTTCCTTGTCTCTGCTCCCTTTAAAAACTCAGCTACGAATGGCGTGTAGCCGTCAATAGGCGTAAACGTCAACATCATCTTAGCATCCCGCGTAGCTAGGCGGAATCGCATGGTACGGATCAAATCACCGTCCTCAAGGTACTCGTCAGGCCATAGACCGATGTTATGCCACTCTGGTGTCTTAGAACCTAGCTCAAGACCCTCAAACTTACTACGATTCGCGATGAACTGGCTATACGTGTGGAATAGCACCTGAGAACCATTCGGTAGAATAAAGGATTGCCCAGTAAAGCCATTCTTGACGGTGTAGTTCAAATACTCCAGCACACCCTTGGTCTTCTGCTTGAACTCTGGCGGCAGATAGCGGTAGACGGCTGATTGCTGCGTTCTGATAGACGCGTCAGCGTCCTGCGCAAAGCATACGATGATAGACTTGGGGTTCTCTAGGGCAGCCTTCACGACCGTTCTAGCACCATACTCAGTCTTCGAGCTACGATTGCCACCGAAGATCATCAGTGTGTCATACTTCTCAAGCATTGCATCGGCATACACCCAGCCCTTTAGCGACACGCCATAGTTCAGCGGATCGGCGTCAGCATTAGCCACAGCGTCCTCGTGCATCCTGTGCATCTCCATGAGGATCTTGAGTCCCTCTGGCTTAGAGGAACCGTCATCATTGAAGCAGAGCTTCTTGATCTCCTCAGGCGAAGGGGGCTTGAGTATAGGGTGAGAAGAAAATTTCATTAGTCTACGATCTCTACTTCTGGCAAGCCCTCCAGCATCTTACGAGCATACTCCTCAGCCTCGTCCAGGGTGGTCTTGTGCTCCACCACCACTCGCTGAATGTTGTTGCCTGTAAGCTTTGAGTGAATGTCGTTGAACGCTTGTAGGCTCTTGCCCTGCTTGAACAGCTCGTTGCCGTCAATCTCAATGTCCCCACTCTCCACACGATCAGAGTAGCTATTCTGCGACTTGCGGTAGGTGTCTAGCCCTTGGAATAGGACCGAGGATATCTCGGATGCCCATGCGTTGCGGATCTCTGACGACTCTGGGTCTGCCATTAGCTCCGTCTGCACGTCGTAGTAAAAATTTTTTGTGATACTGTTCTTGCGGAGGAACGCACTGACCTCATTCGGCTTCTGGATGATATGCTGTGCGACGAGAGCCCACTTCTTAGGCTCCCGCTTGCACCACGCACGACCATGCCCAGTTGCTTCCTGTGCGTCCCTAAGCTTCTTCGTGATGAAGTTCTTGGTCTCGATGGTTAGTTCTTCGCTCATAATTAGTCTTCGTCCTCCTCGTCATCGTCCCAGTTGAAGCCTTCCATCGCGATCTCCATGTTCATGTCCATAAGGCTGTCGGTAAACAGCATACGCCCCACACGCCAGTTACTATAATCGTAACGCAAATCACCCTCCTCATCAATGATGGAGAATGCGTAGTTCATGGAGTGTTCCGCCATGATAGCCTTGATCTTCTCTAAAACCTCGTCGGTATCTTCCATTATTTCTTACCTCCATAAATTATGCGCGAACGAACTCCTACTGGCAGCTCATCCCTGGGGACATCACGCTTATTGGATGCCTTGCGGGTGTCCTTCTTGATGTCGTCGAAGTTGCTACGATACTTCGCAGCGTCTCGGTTTAATGTCCTTGTTTCTGATCCCTTTGTGCTCATTCCTAAATGGTATACCACGTGTCAAGTAGTGCTTGACAGCCCTTTACATTCATGATATTATATCGCCATGAACATATTAAACGGCAAATGGTTATACAATCCAGCTTGGTCACTCGACGACGATACCGAGGAGTCTATCTGGCAAGACTCGTCAATCTCCATGAAGGCTAAGGGACTCTTTGGCTATATGCGGAGCAAGCCGTCTAACTGGGACTTCTCCTGTAAGCGTATAGCAGGGGAGATGCGTGACTCTATGAAGCCTATACAGCTCGCCATGAAGGAACTTGAGGAGTTTGGCTACCTGAACCGTCACAAGCTCGGTAATGGTCGCCTAGCACACACCATCTCAGCCTCCCCTTACATTGGCATTGAACCAGAGATCGAGAGGTCTTCCCTTGACAGGTACGACATCATCATGGACGTAGAGGACTCCCTTTACTCTTAACAACAAATATATGGATAAACTAAACGAACTATTCGACCTACAAAGCGAACTAAATAAGCGCATTGGTGTGGACACTGACAACATGAACGACGAGGACAAGATCAAGTGGGTCTTGAACTACACTCGCGCTATGCAACAGGAGATGTCAGAGCTAATTGATTCCGTCCCTTGGAAGTGGTGGGCTAAGTACCAAGAGTTTGACCAGCAGAACGCCAAGGTTGAGGTTGTAGACCTACTCCACTTCACCATTTCCCTAGCCCAGGTATTAGGAATGACACCAGAGGACGTACACGCAGCCTACACCAAGAAGAATAAGGTAAACCACGACCGACAGGCAAGCGGTTACTCCGACAAGGACGAAGACGACTCACGACACATCTAATCCAACTCAAGCCACACGCCATCAACGTGTGGCTTCTTTGTGCCTACGTATGTCGATAGAATCCAATACACGTAGCCATGTAGTCAAATCGACTACCATATATAAGAGGGTAAATAACGGATACCCATGTGGTCGATTCGACTACCATAAGTATAGAGGTAAATTACCTCACTGCCTGGGTTGGAAATCCATTTTTGTTTTTTTGTAGGGTGGTATATGTATAGCAACAACAGCCCCAATCCACATCTCCTCACCCCCTCCACCCCCTGCACATCTGTTCACGTGCACACCTGTTCACCTGTTACCTTGACGTCGAGACATTTACCTTGATGTCAAGATACTTGATGCCAAGCTATTTACCTTGGCGTGAAGGGTTTGTTTATTGTTAAGCGTGTGGATGCATTCAGTTAACATTCAGTTAACATTCAGACACCATTCAACCATCATGTTAGTTAACATTCAATTGATAAGCAATCCCATCGTTCAGTTAACATCATAGCTAGACATCAACACATGATGATTCATTGCATTAGCGTTGCTTACTTCGCTTCGCTTCAGAGCAAGAATCAACGTAGCGTGGGCAAGTGGCCAGGAAGGTTTGAATGAGCTGAGAATAGATGCACCACATTTAGGGATGTATTTGAGCTTGACACTAGATCTAGTGTTTTGAGGTGTTGCCAGTCTCAATAAGTTCTCAATTAGTGGGAATTTGGGGCATTTGGGGCAATTTGTGGTGAATACGTGTGGGCTGAGATTAATTTAAACTTTCTTCATTTATTTAAAAGAAAAGCTTGCAAAGGGGTTTTGGTGTAGTACTGTCTTATATGTAGCAACGTTCTTTACCAGTCACCCGATTCATCCCTTAGGGGGTTTCAAGCCTTGCGGCCTTTGCCGCTCAGAAGTGTTTTACTTGGCTGATTGACCTCCGACCGCGAGCATCCGTGATACCATCCAGCGCCGAATCGAAGCGCACATTACAATTCGATAGCAGACCCGCAATGATCGGAGCTTAAGAGCCTCCGTTAGTATAGACTGCCGCCACATGGCGAACACTGATCGACACAGTAATACCACCACAGCCTCTCAGCCTAACACGCTGAGGGGCTTTCTGGGTATAAGCAACCCGCTTACAACCAACCAACACCAACCAACCACCAACTGCATCATACCATGAAACTATCAGATTACACGCATTCGCTCGAAAACAGCACACTTTTCGTTACCGCCAGTAATTACTCTAAAAATTGGGAACGTGCTGAGCATGTCGTCGTCGGCTCGCGCGCCGTTTGGATAGGTTTTAGAAATATGTTTTGCAGCACGCCATGTAGTTTCGAGCGTAAGGCAGATTTGTATTACTCAGATATTGAAGTGCGCGATGGCGCCTTGTATATCGGCAAACATTACGCTGGCGACCTGCCGTCAACCGCAGTTCTCAAGTCTGAGTATACTTGCGCTTAACTCACTACTGGCGCAGCATCCTAAACTGCTTTACCAACCAACCAACACCAACCAATAAAAACAAATGAAAACATTACAAGTATTCCACTCGTCAAAATACACTTGCCGACCATTGGGTGAGGATCTTCCGAGCCTCGACTTAATGGTGGCAAACGTCCGTGACTTCTTAAAGGATTGCAAAGATATCAACTTCACCGATACGCTTTCGGTGGCTGTTGATTTATACGAGGTCGAGCATTTAGTCGTGCAAATCTTCGACAATCAACTAGGCGACACTGAATTGAGTCTTTATATCGAGCTAAACGGCCATGACTCGAAATATCCAAGCTTTGCTACTATCTACGTTCGACAGCCATCCGAGGTTGACGCAAACAAGGTAAAACTAGGCCAAGTGAAGGCGAATGCCATTAAGATGCGTGAGGGCTTTGCAAGGTGCAAATCAAGCGACGTAGAGGACGGACTGAGGGCAATCGAGGGAATACTGGCATAACCATTAACCCTCTATCCCTTTACCCGCTCCGCTTACAACCAACCAACACAATCAACCAAATCAAATTATGAAAAACACACTTACAACATCCGAATCAGCATCCCTATTAATGGCAGACGAAAACGCAGCTTGGTCGATGGCTGGGGCGTTCGCCCTTGTAGAATACCTTGAACAAATAGAAGAAGAATGCGACACAGAAATCGAATTTGACCGCGTTGCCATTCGCTGCGAATACTCAGAGCATGAAAGCCTACAAGAATGGGCGCGGTTATACTTTACCGACGATCAACTAACAGACGGCTATTTTAGCAAAGATGATGATGATCATGAGGAAAACATCCGCGACTTCATCCACGACCACGGTCAATTGATCGAGTTTGACGGTGGTATCATCGTCTCAGAGTTCTAACCTTACTGCCCCGCATTTAACCGATGCGGGGTTTTGAGGTGCAAGGTGACGGAACACCCGCGCCATTAATCCAAAGCCCTTGAGGGGGCATTTAAATCCAACCAAAGACCATTACCATGACAATAATACATCTACTAATCCTCGCGCACTGCTTAGCTGGCGCTTTTTTCATCTTCAAGCTCTATCACTCATGAGTTTACGGACATACAATAAAAGCCAGCTTGCCATCCTATGCACTGTTAAAGACGAGCTAAAGTATTACCTAGGCGAAGAGATAGACCGCGACCCGCAAAGCGATCCAGCGGCTCTTATAGAGCTAGAGACCCGCCTAGCCGTATGGCTCACAATAGGCGGCGGCGGTGCATGGCTCAGAAGCTTGCCAGAAATTAACAAAAACCTAACAAAATAACCAAAAATAACATGCTAAACCTAATCTCACTATCAATCACCGTCGCCCTCATAGTCGGGGCGTTCGCAATCCATCCGATCCTTGGCATTATTGCAGTCTGCTCCTTAGTCAGAGTGGCAGTCTAAACCCAAACAACTAAAATCATGAAACAAACTAAAATACACCTATACAAAAATACGCCATTCGGGATTGAACGGGTAAACTACCACCCTTTGACCATAGAAGAAGCCAAGGCCGTTTTAAGGGTCAACCCCTCACTCACCGCCAGAGACGCCGAGAGCGCCTCTTATGAGGTCTTGCACATGCCGATCGACTGGCAAGATGAAGAACCGACCCGCCAAGAGCTGGCAATCGCTAGCAATCTGTCTGTAGGTCTAAAAATAGCACTCTGCGTCTCAATTGCTCTATTCATTGCCGAAAAGCTTCTACCCTAACAAAGCCAGCCGTTGAACCCCACCCAAACAGTCCCTAGTTGCCCTTTAAACGGTCACTAGGGGCTTTCAAGGTGTAAAGACATACCAACACCCTCTCACCAAATCAAAACGCCACATACGGCAAACCACAACAAAATCATGACTACAGTAAAATACCCAGAATACGACGCCATCCCATACATGGAAGTGTTTCGAGAATACCTCAACGACCTAGACAACGATCATTTTTGTCACCTAGACTCAAGGGCTGATCAATCCTTTGAACTATGGGACGAAAGCAAGCCGCGCGTAATTTCCTGCGACTAAATCCAACCAAAACCAACAAAATGATGCTTACCAAAATCAAATTCAAAGCCCAACACCCTACGCTAAACGCAAGGCAACTGCAAGCAGCTTATCAACTCTCTGAGATTGACGGCTGGCACGTTGAAGGCAAGACGGCCTCCAAAGAAGGCGTGACACTACAGTTGCTCGAAAATGGCAACGCACTCAAATAAACCTAAACCAGACAATAAATTATGAGCCAAATCACATCAGCAATCGCATATCTATCATCTAAGGAGTCAATCATCATGCCCACTGAGTTTGAACGCCTGGCCGCGCAAGTCAAAAATGACATTCAAAGCAAACTGTTCGGCTCTATGTTAGAGTTTCCCGACCCAAAGAAGCGGGTTAATCGAAGCACCCCGTTTGACCCTGTAGAGCGCGGCCAGACAGTAAGGGCGGTAAATGAGCTAAGAAGCCAAGGCAAGACCGTTAAAGAGGCTTGTGCGGCCATTGGAGTGCCGATGCCAAGCTACCGCCATTGGGCATCTCGTTGCCGAATCAAATACACTCAAAACTAATATGCCAGCCCACGCCATAACATTCACTCATTCCCGTATGCGCTCGGACTATGTCGGCAAGGTAGTTAAGTATGCCAACACAAGAGACGACGCAATTAAGCTGTTGGGCAAATATGACAAGAAAGCGGGCGTGATCATCGACAAGCGCGGAAGCGTGTTAACACTAATAGAAAATGACAAATAGAAAAATAGATCCAGTAACGGGAATTACAGACGGAGCCATGCGGACACTGCTGCGCTCAGCACTTCGACCCCTGTGGCGTAGGGCTTCGCGAAGAACGTTTATAAATAGCGTTCGATACAAGGCAGAGAACCCCAAGACAGGAAGGCAGTGGAACGTGATAGATTGCGTTGAATGCCAGAGAGTTATGGGAGTTAGCGAAAAAGAGAAGCGACCACTAAAGAATGGCGGCATGTCCAAGAAAGCCAGAAGCGTCTTTGAGGTGCATCACATCGACGGAGTGACGCCCTTGGGTGATATACGTGAAACCCTAGGCGAACACTTCCACTCGCTTATATACGGCAAAATGGAGATCCTATGCGTTGCCTGTCATGCCAAAGAAACGGCAGAGCAAACAAAACAAAGAAACCTAAACAAAAAGCTTGCGAGCAAGTAAGCACTCAACCAACATAACAAATCATGAAGACAATATACATGGACAAAGACAAGCTGGCAGCAAAGGCCGCAGCACTAACGGAGGAGCTTGTTGAGTTCCAAGTCGGCGCCCACATGATGTGGGAAGACCGAGAAGACGGCTCAGAAGGGCTATCAGAGGACGCGCAAGACCTCTTCAATGAAATTCAAGCAATTGTATTACACCACCTAAATAAGTAAATTATGAAAACAATAAGAAACCTACTTGTAGAACTAAAACCAGCACACAGGGACGCAGCCCTTACCAACATGAACCCAGACGGCATGACACGCACGGCGACAAGCATCGACGAAGCTCTCACCCGCGCCTTCAACTGGAAAGCATCCCCAGAGGGTTATGACTTCTGGGACGGCATTTGCTTTGAGTTGGTAACTGGCACTTATAGCTTTACTGAGGAGGAAAGCGCGGGGCGGGCATTGCCAACAGATGCAGCCGAGCGCAAGACACACCCAGTGTATTCTGGCTTTGTCAAATACTTCCCACACGCTATCGCCGCCGTGTCTCACCTTAGCTACAAGGGCAACCAGCAGCACCACCCAGACAAGCCCCTTCACTGGGATATGGGCAAGTCTACTGACGAACTTGATGCAATGATGCGTCACGTTATCGACGAAGACTGGGAGCAGGTTGCATGGCGAGCGTTAGCCAATCTAGAGCGCAAATTAACTGGCAAGTGCCAATACGATAAATAAACTTAACCCTTTCACCCACAACAGAATACAGATAATTATGAATAAATCCGATACCATCGCCAGCCTAGCCGCTGCACTAAACAAGGCTCAGGCAGAAATGTCTGGAGCTAAAAAGTCCGCAAAAAATCCATTCTTCAAGAGCAATTACGCCAACCTAGAGGAAGTGATCAATTGCGTTAAAGAACCATTCGCCGACAACGGCCTAAGCTTCGTGCAGTTTCCTATCTCTGGAGACGGGGTTGCTGGAGTTGAAACAATCATCATGCACGAAAGCGGGGAGTTTATCTCTGGAGAGTTCATGCTTAAATGCTCCAAGAATGACCCGCAAGGCATGGGCAGTGCAATCACTTACGCCCGCCGCTATGGTCTGCAAAGTGCTTGCGGTGTGCCGTCTGAAGATGATGACGGCAACGCAGCATCCGCCAAGAAGCCAGCAATGACAGCAATGACAGCATCAAATAAGATAAACGATGCGAAAACAGTTGACGCACTGGTTAAGCTCTGGAATAGTCTCCCTATTGATTTGAAGCAAAACGAATCAGTAATTACTGCAAAGAACAAACGAAAATCAATACTCACTCGCGATTACTAAGTAAAAATAACAACTAAGAGAAAAATAACATGAGCAATACAGAAAATACCATTACAGGAACAATCACATTCATCGACCAGCCACAGGAAATTTCAGATGGTAAGTATCGAAAGATGACTTTCGTGGTCACTAATAACGACGGATACGAAGGCGCGGAGAAAATCCTTGCCTTTGAGATGTTTGAGAAGTCAGACGGAGACAAGATCGAGAAGTTCTTGAAGTATAACAAGGTCGGCGCGTTGGTCGATGTGAGCTTTGAGATTCGATGCAATGAGAATAAGGGGCGCTACTTCACCAGCCTTTCAGCTTGGAAAGTCTTTAAGGCTGAAGACACTGGCGAAACAGTAGCGGACGAAGCGCTTGACGAGGAGCCTCCTTTCTAAGTCACCCCGCTTAATAAGTAACCCCTAATTACCCCTCCGCCCCGCACAGAACGACAACTGTGCGGGTTTTCCGTAATTATGACAGAATGGAATCGCTTTTTTATACGAAGCCTAGACCGAGACAAGCTCACTAGGATTATGATGTATGACGCAAGGCAGGAATCGACACTAGTGCGCGGCATGACATTTGATGCTTGCCAAACCTGCCAGACTTTAACAGAATCACAGAAGCTAGATAAATTAATCCTCAACGAAGACATAATATTATGACCCCAGAAATTAACGAACTGAATGAAGTAACCCGCGTAGCTAGACTGCTGGCCAGTGACTACCATGAAATGACCCCTCAAGCCATTAATAATGAGTATAGCATCCTGCTTTACGAATACGGGGTTGCAAAAAAGAACGCTACCTCTGCCATTGCTAAAACTCCAGAAGCCTCTGAGGCGCTTATCAGCGCCATTAACGCCTGCTCTAGTGCTATGGCATCCGCCGAGGATTGCTTAGAATTGAATTACAACAGAATAGCAACCGACCTTTGATCGCTTTTAGCAATCTTTAAGACAACCACAAACCAAATACACTATGACACAGGGATGGATAAAATTACACAGAGGTTTCACCAAATTTGAGTGGTATCAAGACGCGAACACTATGCGCGTGTTCTTGCATCTACTCATTACAGCGAACCACAAGAAGGCCAAATGGCAGGGGAATGTCATTGGCCGTGGGCAGCTAATTACTAGCCACGCAAACCTTGCAAAGGATCTTGGGCTAACAATTCAGAAAGTAAGAACTTCACTTTCCAAGCTCGAAAACAGCGAAAATATAACAGTCAAATCAACAAGCAAGTTTACGCTGTTAAGTGTCTGCAACTACGATACTTACCAATCTGAAGATGCGCCGACCAACACACCAACTAACAGACGGATAACAAACGAGCAACAATCAAGTAACAATCAAGTAACAACAAACAAGAATAATAAGAATAATAAAGAAGAAAAAGAAAAGGGAGGAGAGTTTGTTTTTTTTGGCATTGACGTAAGAACATTAAATCAGAAAACTCGACAAGGTAAGAAAAGAACACTTGACCAATTAAAGGAAGTCGCTCAGTTTAAATCACAAGGCCATCCAGTCGAATAAATCTAACCACTAAAACTATGAACACATCAGAAGCCACATTACTAGCAACAATCATTCAAGGCGGCTCAATGGGAGTCGGAGGACAACTTCTCAGCGAAGCCGAGGAACTTGGAATCACACCAGAATGTTTCACCACCAACATCTGCCAAGACATCTGGGAGATCATTAACAAGATTGACCGCAGCGGTCGTCAACTCGACGAGCAGGACGTTCTGACGGACATTCAGATCGCTGGGAAGAGTGCTGCTGACTTCATGGCTCTCATGGGTCACGCTAAGACATCACTCCACCTGCCAACCTACTCAACGAAGGTTCTTGAGCAATACAAACTTCGTATGCTTAACCGCATGTCCCGCGAAGTCCAAGAGAAGACAGCTAATGGCGAAGAAGCCTCCGAGATTATGATCGGAATCGACCAAGCCACCAAGAAGCTTTCCGAGACTGGAGCAAAACAGAAGCCAATCTCAGAAGCCATTGATTCGTTTGTCGCAGACTTCTTCGGGGAGTTCGACAAGACTGCTTACCTTCCAACAGGAATCAAAGCCTATGACTCCTCACTTAACCGAGGTGGTTTCGGACCGAGCCAGTTGTGCGTATTTGCAGCGCGGCCAGGTTGTGGAAAATCTGCAATGGCACTGAACATCGTGCATAATGCGGCCAAGAAGGGTCTTCCAATTGGTATGTTTTCGCTTGAGATGGGCTCAGAGGAGCTTATGGGGCGAATGGTGAGCATGGAGTCTGGAGTTGACTGGGAACGCGCTAGAGACGGCGTAGCGTCCAAGGAACAGAACGATTCGATCAAGAAGGCGATTGCTGGTGTGAAGAAATGGCCGATACAGCTTTGCGATGACGCGTTCAACCTTCCATTGATTCTTTCAATCGCCCGCAACTGGAAGCGCAAGCACAACGTTAAAGCAATCATCATTGACTACTGCCAGCTTATCCGAGCCAACCCCAAGCTTCCTCGTGAGCAGCAGGTTGCCGAGATTAGCCGCGAGTGCAAGCTACTAGCCAAGTCCCTCAAGATTCCAGTAATCCTTCTGGCTCAGATTAACCGCGAGTCAGAGAAGGAAAACCGCGAGCCGAGAATGTCAGACCTTCGTGAGTCTGGTGCGCTGGAGCAGGATGCAGATTCAATTACATTCCTGTTCCAGAAGGCTGATGATGACAAGACAGGACCGATGGTGCGCTGGGTTCGCCCAAAGCAACGTGGCGGAGTAGGCTATGACTCTGGCAAGCTGGGGTTCATCCGCCAAACTGGTAAAATGACTGACTTCAAAGCATAATGAAACTGCAAAAACTAAACGAATACGAGTATCTCATCACTGGAGACGCGAGTGGAACATATAAGGTTGACTTGATGGCAAATGGACGCAAGGGTAGCTGCACCTGCAAGCACTTTGCTATAAGAATCAACCCCAAGTGGAGGCGCGGAGATCACGCCGAACCTTGCAAGCACATCCTAGTTACGCTGGGAAGTGTGGTGTGGAGTAAAATGAATTAACCCTTGACACAACCAAAACAATAACCAAATTAGACCTATGAACTTAGTAAAACGACTAACACAAATCTCCTCAGAGCTTGAGGCTTACAACACAGCAGCGTTTGACGACTCAATCCTTGAGGGATACATCCTTGAGCTTGAGGCAATCAATGATGACCTAAATGACGCATCCACCGACTACGAGTTTGCACTATACAATCAGTGTGAGGCACAGGTCGAAGTGGCTGAGAGGTTCTTTGAGGATGTCTACAAGCAGGAAGAGTTAGACCAAGAGCTGGACGAGCGCCAATACGCTTCATACGAACACCTTCAGTAGAAAGCCGTGATGCTGGGGAGCATCGCAACTACAACATCAAACCCCTCCGTCGCTCATTTTACATGGGTGGCGGAGGACATTTTCAACTCAAATAAAACCAAGTCAACTAAAACCAACTAACACTATGACACAGCCAGCACTATTCAAACCATCCGAACTCACCTTACTAACGCGCGGCCTTAACGCCATGACCTGCGCCTGCGAAGCTCAGGAGAAGCTTATCGAGGTCATCAAGCAGGAACTAGCAGTATCCGAGCTACGCTGCGAAGAGCTAACCGCAGAGAATGCAAGACTTCGCGAGCGCCACGTCCTTAACCAAAACTAACAGCCCAGTAGGGCGCACACACTATGGAAACACCAAATGAAAATATGAGTATCGACCCCGTAGACTACTGGATGACTCCAGATGAGGAAAGAAAACTAGAAGACAAGCTTGCAGATAGGCGCGTCCACTACTTAAAGGCGAACGAGTATATCGTCGATGGCGACGAAAGCCTAAACAACGGGAAGTGGAGCAAGGTGTCCTACGGCATGATCGGCCATCAAGTATGGACACCCGAAGTCGGAACCTTTCGCAGATTCGATTCTTATAACCACTAATTAACAAAGCCCAGTAGGGCGCACACATTATGAAAGAAACAATAACACAAGTAAGCCTCACAAATAACGAAGCTGGAACTAATCCAGTTTATAATTGCATTAAAGTAGCGCCTCAAGACGACGCGGGCGGATCGTTCCTTAAAATTACAGGAGAAGATGAGCAGAATGAGGGAGCTTCGATCAGTTTAGATTGGGAAGAATGGGATGCTGTTGTGAAGGTAGTAGCTAAGTATCGTGAAGAATGGGAGTGGAAGTAGGGCGCACATACGATAGAATAACCCTTGACATTACTAAATCCACCAGCAGAGTCGCAATAACACCAACCACTAAACACTAAAAACTATGAACTATCCCAACGGAACAACACTGAAAGGTCTCGGTCTCAACTTAACGCTAGAGGACACTGAGTTTCTCACTGAAGCAGGAAGCTGCGGTGAGGACGAGTACCTTTATCACTGGTCAACACCAGAAGGTCGATCCTTCTTGACTACAGACATCGAGTTAGCTGGCTATTTAGCTGACGGCGCGACACTTTCCTACTAACAACCACAAACAGAAAAACACTATGAAACCACTAAGCGAAACATACAAAGAACTCCAGAGAGGACTCGTAGATGAGCGCAAGCGAAATCTATTGAGTCGCTCGACAGGTTCTACTTCTGGGAATCCCCCAACAACACCAACGCTAAAAGAAAACACTATGATAAACTGTAGAGGATCAATCAAACTAGGAACAGTATGCGGCAAATGTCCGCGATGCTTGGAATCAGCGGGTAAATACGAAAATATAAATCCGCTAAGTAAGCTTCACGACGGGGAGCCTTACTTTTTCCTACGCGCTCAAGACATGCATTCGAGCTTTGCCGTGCGGCAATACGCTGAAGCGGTTGGAGTGCTGGACGCTAAAGCAAAGGCTGAGTGTATCGCCTTCGCTGAGAGAATGGAAGCATGGCAAAGCGCAAACCCCGACAAAGTGAAGCAACCTGACTAGGAATATGAAAAACGTTATACTTAGAAAAGCTGAACTATCGCATGGTGGTCGTCGAAGCAAGGGGTCAATAACTCAGTCGAAGTGCGGTGCAGTCGTAATAATCGAAGGGGTGAGGTTCACGAGCGAAGAGCCAATGAATGACGCTCACGCTGAATACATAAACTCAATACTTGAGGAGATAGGTAAATGACAGAAAGAGAGCAGCAGTTGGCATTCGCGAAGGATCTAAAGGCGCTGGTGAATCGGTATGCTCATGAGTTTGACTTATCGTATGAGTCAATTTTTGGGTGCTTCGATGTCGAGAAAGCAACGCTGCTCAACGAACTACTAAACCCCGAACTCTACGAAGATCAGTAGAACTAGGGATTGCGTTCGTCTTCCCTATTGAGATTAAAGACGCCATTGGTAATGAGACTTACTACGAGGGCAGCAAGGGCTACTGGCAGAGGTGTGAGTGCGATGCCAATGGCACTGCGACTTACTTCGAGAACAGCGATGGTTCAAAGCGAGGCACTCCTAAATCATCTAAGACCTGTGAAGGTAAAGTCATTGAAGTAGACGGAATTAAATACGAACTCAGATCACTATAATTATAAAAAACACAAGAATAAACACTATGAAAAAGAACAAACCAGTCCTCGTCATCGGAGATACTCACTGCCCAGCAATGCTAGACGGCTATATCCCCTTCCTCAAGAAGATTCACAAGAAGCATGGCTGCGGTCGTGTCGTCCACATCGGTGATCTCGTAGATTGGAACAGCATTTCGTTCCACGAGAAGTGTCCGTCAATGCCATCCCCAGCGGAGGAGTATAAGAAGGCATACAAGCAGGTTCAGAAGCTCCACAAGGCGTTCCCCGAGGTTGACTATATGATTGGCAACCACAGTGCGCTCCCTGCCCGTAAAGCTCGTCTAGTCGGACTCCCCGATGAGGTGATGGTGCAGTTTGAAGAACTCTGGGGACTCGACGGCTGGACTATCCACCCTCGCTACGCAGACCTTATCATCGATGACGTAGTATACCGCCACGGCGACAAGGGCAAAGGAGGAGCAATGGCAGCTCACAAGAACGCCATCTGCGAGTTCAAGTCGGTCGTCCAGGGTCACCTGCACGCACAGGCTGGTGTCGTATATCACGCCAATCAGAATGACTGCATCTTCGGAATGCAAGTAGGCTGCGGTGTTGATCACACTAACCCAGCAATGGCATACGGTAAGGTCTACAGCAACAAGCCTATTGTTGGCTGCGGGGTTGTCTACAGCAGCAAGCTCGCTCACTTTGAGCCAATGTTCTTGTAGTCACCAAAACGAAGCGCCCCCTGTAAAAAGGGGGCTTGACATAACCGACAAAGTAGTTTATATTCACATTTCACCCAAACACATCAAATTATTATGAAAGTAACAATCCAAGACGAAGACCTCACAGTAAGCATCGACAATCACTTTGAAGTAACAACAGCCTCGGAGGCACGAGAGTTGTGTGTCTCTGCCTTACTTGCCATGACATACCACCCAGAATCACTGGCGAGTGTCTTTCCTACAGAAGAGGATGTCGAGGATGCAATCCTAGAGGGTGTCAAAGAATCCCTAGAGTATGCTGCTGGTAGTATTTAAATTTGTTTCATAGTATGGTCGTGGTTGACGTTAAAGCCCCCAGCTCTTAGGAGTTGGGGGCTTTTTTATGTCTGCATACCTAGGAATACGTCAGCAGTGGCACGCTCCTGGGCCTTGAGGGGGGTCAAAGAGGGCTTTGAATTGTTTACGAAGGGTAGGTGTCCAGCAATGCTACCGAGGGGCTTGTAGGGCTAATTCCTCAACCATAGTGCCACGAGAGTCTGGATCCTCTGAAGTAGCGTGATCTAGTGCCTGTAAGCCTTGGCTAGTGCCGATCATTTTACCAAGTGCCTTGTCCCAAGCATCCTTCGATGCCTTCTGGCTTCCGCCCACAAATAGATCCTTCAGAACTCCAGTCCCGTAAGCCCATCCGTAGAATCGGTTGCCAATGCTTTGCATGATGTCACCAGACAAGTAGGCGGCGATCCCGACTGGCGTGATAATTACCCGAGGTCGGACTTCGCCAGTGCTGGAAACCGTAAACTGCTTCTGCACTCGCTCCATAACATCATTGATGCTGTGTATGAGATTATAATCTTCCTTCCCCAGCACGGCCTTAAGCGTTCCATCCTGCCTGTTTAGGAGCTTTCTCATTGACTTTGAGTCCCATCCAGCTCCAGACTCGCCACCAGACTTAGCAATTAAGCTCTCGATGACATTCTGACGAACAAAGGGAACGTCCTCAGCTGGAACGATGTCCGACATGAATTGCTTGGCTTGACCCTCGGTGGTTTGACCCACAATGGCATCTCCGAATCTCTTTGATCGAAGGTGATCGCCAGCCTCTCCCTTGAGTGCCTTCTTGATTAAGGTGTTCTCCTCAAATATGCGAAGTTCGTCCCTCTTCTTGGCTCTCGCAACAAGCTCGTTCTTGACCTCATTTCTCTTGTCGATTGAATATGCTGACAGATATTCGTCAACCTCGTCAACTCCAAGCTGAGGAATTTTAACGCCAGACTGCTCAACCTTTTTCATTAGTTGCTCATACTCAGTGACCTTGCGTCTGCCCTTGTTTGTTATTTCCTTGGCGTTTGGTCCAGACCATAACTGAGCCATGACCTCCTTCTGGTTCTTGTTGAGTTTTGCTGCTGATGCGGATGTCGTTCCTTTATCAAACCCAAGTTGCGACATGAACTGACGGCGAAGATCTTTCTCCATTTCAGATGCACTTCGCAATGGATCTGCCGTACGCCCTGCTCGCGCTTCAGCTTGAACGAAGGCATCGGCATTAGAGGCGGTTTGCAGGACCTCACGGACGGTCTCAGCGTCCTTGAATACCGCTCTAGCTACGTCTTGATTAGTTGCAACGTTGTCTCCAACTTGCTCTTTTAATGCCTTTCCAACTGCGCCACGACGAAAGCCAAGTGCCTCCTCTTTGACAAACTTCTTGGCGTCTAGGAATGCTCGGTTGAATTCGGTTCCAGCACTTCGAGCTGTCTTACTGCGCAGCGATCCAACTTCCTCGGCTACAAGCGATGCGAGTATCTGTCCAGTGCTTTTGGTTTGTGCGCCATCTGGGATTGCGTCGCGAACAAGTGCAAGTTCAGCGTCAAGGTCGTTGAATGGGATAAAATCATCTCCATCCTCCACCCTTTGACGTGCTGCCTTCATTGCTGCATTATTGAACTTTGGCTCTTTCGCGATACCAGCATCAATTGATGCAAGTAGCTTCTTCTTAGATACGCCCACATTTAACTGTTCGGCAAGCTGATCCCGCAGTGCGTATTTCTGCTTAACGGTTTCGTCTGCCCCTTGACCTAGCTTCGTAAGCAGATCCTTGTAGTCACCACCAAAGCGATCCATGTCATCGGTTAGTGTTGAGAATCTCTCCAAGCTACCAAGCTTTGCGTCTGAGATGATCTTACTAGCGCGGGTATCTGCCCCACGAATGAAGTCCTCTAGGTCAAGTTTCCCTGCTTTGGCGTTTTCCGCAATCCTTGCTGCGGCTTCAGCGGGTGTTGACTTACCAGACATCTCATCTGCCAGACTGATCATAGAAGCCCTAGTCTTCTCGTCGATCTTTGCAACCTTGGAAGATGGAAGTGCTTGATTAATCTCTTTCTGCCTTTCCAGAACCTTTCCACCAGCTTTTACCCCCGCGGTTTCACCTACTTCACCCCCAGCTTGACGAACCGTTTCCACTGAATCCGCAAACGCACTGCCAGCAGACTCACGTAACCCAGACTTACGGAGAAACTTAGATGCCACTCGACCGCCGCCAAGAAGGGCAACGTCTGCAATTCCGCCTATTAGAGCTTCCTTGCCGCGACGACCAGCGATCTCTCCGAGCTGAATGTCCTCGTCGGACAGGGCACGTGTAGCAACGTCCTGCGCAGTTGCCGTAGCAAAGCCAGCACCAGCAGCGCCTAATACGCCGCCCACAACAGTGCCTACGGGTCCTCCAGCAAGGGTTCCTAGTGCAGCACCCTTAACACCGCCAGCGACGGCTCCAGCGACCTCTGGGACGTACCCAGCAAGGTCTGCTGTGAAGTCAGCAAATGACGCACCCTGCTCGTCCACCATTGTCATCTTTTTTGAACTAGGATCTCGGAAAAACATCTTTGAAGTTCCGCCAACGTCCAGCATAGCAACGCCATCCTTGCCGTAGGTATCCTCTAGCTGCTTCATCTTATCCGCATCTGTCGGCTGCATACTAAGCTTTGTGCGATTCCAGAAGCTCATTCCAGAGTCAATGTCCACATTATCACTAGAAACCCCAAGGGCAGCAGCAGATAATTGCTGTATGCGCTTTCTTTCGGTTGCCTTGTCTACTTCCGAGAAATCTGCATTTTGCTTAAACTTCCCAGTGCTGAGTTGCTCTTGAGCATCCTTTCTGGCAGCAGCAAACAACTGAGGCATGTCGTCCTCGGTTGGCATAGATTCACCATTAACCCTGATTTTTAATCCAGTTTCGTTGTCTTCTAAGTCAAATGTAGCCATATTCTTAATCTATTACTGCGGTTGCTGTGAATCGTCCATTGGCAGTTGTTACTGATTTGCCAGATGGAGCTTGATTTGATTGACCCTGAGCTTGTTTGCCGCCCACCATTGATCCGTAGACGCCATCGGCAGCTTCCTTGCCATACTCGGCGGCGTGTGTGTTGTATGCATTTTGAATTATTCCCTCAAAACGCTCATTCAACTGCTTTAGATTTTGGCGAACCAACTTTGAGTCCGTAAACGGGTCTAGGGTAGCAAATTGATTCGTAAGGACTTTAAGCTCCTCCGTGTTCAATGCACCAAATCCAGTTGAACCTGTTGGTGAGTTGGCTTTTAGCTCCATCATTGCATTTAGGGCAACGTTGGATTTGAGGAACGCAAAGTCAGCCTCTTGGGCATCAGCGTCAGACCCCTTCCAGAAGGAGGCGGCCTTACCGACCATATCGGTCGAGAAGAACCCATCGAGTCTGCCTGAAGCTCGACCCATCACGTCTCGCATATCCGCCACTGAACTAGCTAAACCTTTGCCCACCGACTCTGCTTTGGCTTCTGCTGTTTTAGCTTCTTTGGCTTTAGTCAAGTTTGTATCATATAGTTCTTTGGCATCCTTAGTTATCTCATACTCAAACTTCCCCTCGTTGAATTTCTGGGAACGAAGTTTTAATTGCTGGTCAAATGTCAAGCCATCGCCCTCAAGTGGTCTTCCAGTTTTACGGTCAATGCCATTTGCCGCAGCAACCTTGTCGCCACGTGCAATGTCACTCGCGCTAGCGCCTCGCTGGTTTGCCTTGGCAATGTCACGGCGATCTGCATCGCTAATACCATCACCACGTGCTGCGCGACGCTCACGGTCAGTTACTGTCCCTGCGGCACGTGTCTGGGCCTCACCAAAGTCTGGTCGAGCTGCTTGACGTGCTTGGAGGGCTGCTGATTCTCCCCGAAAGTCTGCTTGCTCTGGGAATAAAGCATCTGTGCGAGCTTGATTCTGCTCTGGTGTCTCACCTGCCACTGGAGCCGCTTGACGGCGGAACCTACCCTGTGGGTCTTGTACTTGAACGGAAGCCGCCGAGGGGTCATCACGACCCGCCATAAAGTCTGTTAGCGACTGACCTTCGTACTTGGGCTTGAATCCAGTCAATCCTTGACCACCAGTATTCTGGATAGTGCTAGGAAGCTGTGCTCGTGGTGCGGATGGTGCTGCCTCGGTAATTGCCTCTGGTGTTACGACATTGGTTCCATTGACCGAAAGATCCGCGATGGATTCTGGTGTAGCCATGACCTCTGGAGCTGCTACTGCTGGTGCTGGTACTTCTGGTGCTAGTGTTGCCGCTGGCTCTGATGCTGCCGCTTCTTCGTTTAACCCAGACATAAATGCACGAAGTTGAGATGCATCGGTAATTGGAGCGCCCGCATTGTCCTTTGTTGCTACACCAGATGCTGACGGTGATTGCAGGTTGACGCGACCTCCAGTTGATTGGTTGATTAGATCAGCTACAACGCCAGATGTGGAGTTCGCAAAGTTTCCGCCAGCCTCCGATACTGAATTTGCTGCACTAAAAACAGCGTCTTTTGCCGAACTTATTCCACTTGCAAGTCTTTGCCCAGATTCAGTTGGCTGGAAAAAGGGTGTTTCTACTTGCACTGCTGGCGTTTGAACAGCGGGTGCTGATACGTCTAGCTGTGCCTCATTAGCGAGCGTGGGTCCAAACTCTGGGGTTGACAGCTCTTGCGGTGCTTGAGGCTGAAAGCTCGGAGCAACAGGTGTTGGGGTGTTAAAGCCACCCTTGTTCTTTTGCATCTCGTCGTATGCTTTTAAAAATGCTGATTGTTCTGCCATAATGTTTTGTCTGTGTTTAGTTTAGCTTATGTGTCAAGTTAGTAAGTGTAAAGTTCAAGTAAATCCACCGCAATCGAAGAACCTAAATATGAGCTACTCCGATTGGCTGGATTTCCATTCGGCGCAAAGCATACTGCGTGAAACTCGTCGGTACTGTTGGTGATTGGAATTGTGCAATAATCGGTATATGTATTGCTATACTGATCATCCCTATATCCGTCGATAACAACATTAGCAAAAAAAAAGTTATCTGCCACATAAATAGCATCGACAGAAAGGCCGTACCCCACAAAGTTATCCTCATCGTCCAGAGGACCGTCATACATCCTAGTAATACTGCCAAATTTAAAGACACCGTAAAGATAATTGCCAAATTCGCTCACTTCACTTTCCTTGGACATAATTATCTCCTTTGAACATAGCCTTGATACTGGGGTTAGGATTGCGGCATCCTGGGGGTAATTGTAGCCAGCTTTCCCGTCGTCCTCAGAATTTATATCACCCAGTGAAATAGGTCCACTAATAGATGTCGTAAGGTTCATTTTGTAAATGTTCCAGTACCACTTCATTGCTAGTCGCAGTGAGTCAGCAATGCTCTGCTCTTTATCCGCTTCGCTGGCTGGTTCGTTTACCTTGCTCCACCCGCTTAGGGTTGTCCAGTAATCATATCCATCCACCCTCTGCTTCGTCTGACACGATGGAAACCCGTTACCCGCACCCAGTGCCGTAAATTCTGTTGCTGTTGGCATTATGTAACTTTAATTAAGGACTGGCGAGGACTACCGTTAATGCAAAGCGTAACCTCTCGATATTGACCATACGCACTAATTCCAGTGCTGACATTATCGCCGTCAGCATTGGTGTATTGTGTAATTAACCTCAGCCTGTATTTAGTCTGAACTTCACTTGGTGCAGTTCCAGTGGTCGTAAATATCTCTTCTTCATCGTCGTACTCTAACGTCTTGTCAAAGGAACCAGAAACGACAGTAAGAACCAATGACCAATAGGCTTCATCAGTATACCCACCACGTAAATCACCTGCTCCAATAAACTCAATGGTTTGATCTGCCCATATAATTTCAATTCCTTTTAGGCGATGGTCTATTTGGTCCTTTGCGGGGTCGGGAAAACTAGCAGGTGGATCGATGTCATATACACCATAATCCGTCTGTCCGTCAGGTGATCTACCTGCTTGTCCCTTGTAAGCATAAAAGTCATCCCTACCCGACGTAGTGTTGCTCAACCCATTGGCAGCTTCCCTCTGGGCAAATGATGGAGCAGAACCACCGAAACCCGACGTAGTGTTGCTCAACCCATTGGCAGATTCACGCGCTGCAAAATCATCAGAAGTCCCGCCGTCCCCACCATTTTGCCTAGATTTAGCCCTAGCAGTATCCTTGGCCGCCTGATTATTATTGTTTTGTTTAGCCTTAGCTGATGCTGTGTCCTTGGCGGCTTGTCCACCGCCCTGTTTAGCTTTGGCTGCTGCCGTGTCTCTTTCTGCTTGTGATGCCATATATTAAACGCTCCAAGTTATTACTTCGTAGTAAGTGTTTCCGTTTAAATCAGTTAATACGGGCCTAGAGTCTCTCCTTAAAATTCCCGTCGTGACATATCCAGCGCTGCTGGTGCTTCCTTGCCCAATGCAACTCGTGGTAGAGCTGGCACCGCTCTCTATTGTTGAGTCAACGCCGTCGTAGTATCCATCTCCATCATCATCTGCTTCAAATACATAAGTTTTTTGAGACTTGTAACTAACTGACCCAGTAGAGGAAGCCGACGTAAGAAAGCATCCAGGATAAACTTGAATACGCGCGGATGGAGTGTATGACCTTTGCCAATCGGTGTAAGGAATCTTAAAAACACCCGACTTAACGTAGCTGGTGGGGCCATTTCTCGATGTGTAGTTTTTGCTTATAGACGTAACCGAGCAACTAATTTGACCCAAATCGTAAGCCAGTGATGCTGTGCTAGGGGGTGAGTCCGTTATTTCAACTGTAACTGTAGCGGCAATCTTCTTTGACCTTCGTGGCTGCACTTTGGGTATGGCGATACTTCCAGTAATATTGCCTATCGCGCCGTCGGCAATAGAAATATTTTCCGTAGTACAATTTACTTCACCTGGAACCTCAACGTCAGCAACATCAGTATAAGTTTGCTTTACTCCAGTAATCGTTCCTTGTAGTGCTGTTTTTTCGTATGTAACAAATCCATCGCTTTCGGTTTCAGATTCGGAAATAAGTACACCAGTTGGCGTAACGGGAGTTCCTAGAGAACGAACAGTAACATACGTACACCCAGCCAATTGGGTTGATGCGGGTTTTCTGTCTACCGATATTTGACCATCTCCCTTGGCGAACGTAAACCTTTTGGTTTGAATGCCCTGAACATTGCTTACGTCATTTCCTATTTGAACCGCTCCAACAGTTTCAGCCACTGGAGTTTCAACTAGGGCTTCTACGGTTTCAAGGATTAACTTTCCATTGCTTTTTGTTTGAATACTTCTACTCAATACTCCAGCCTCCAGCCAAGTAGATTCACGAACTTTTATTATTCCGCCATTGTCAATGTCCTGTGTGGCTAGGTATAAACCAAACTGAGGCGTAGCTGCGGCTCCCTGCGAACCAATAGAGATCGCAGTAAAGTTAGTAGCACTAAGTTCAATTAGTGAGATACGCTTTAATCCATTTAACTCGTAGTCCTCCGTAAATGTTTCATCAATCTGGTACTGAAAGGTTGATGTCTTGATGCCCTCGTAGTCACTTTCCGTCTGGGACATTAACTCGTGGCTGGTCGTAATTGCTGCAAGTTCAGCACTGACGTCAGCATCAGTCATACCGAATGCTTGTACCGATACTCTCTTTAGACCATTGTTAAATTCCTGCTGGAGTGATAGGATACTTGGCTTAAGGAACGTGAAACGCTTTGTTGGTATTCCGTCTACGTCGGATTCCTGTGTATTAGCTATACTGTATCCCGACGGTGTGGTAGGAGTTCCGTTGAACACCTCTTGTGTAATGGCTAGCTGTGAGCCAACCTTATCCTCGGATTCAGATAGAACTACATTGTTCTTTAAGAAGGTAAACCGATTGGTCTGGAATCCCTCAAAGTCGCTCTCCTGCTTACTAGCTAGTGAATAACCAGAGGGAGTAGCAGGGTCAGCACCAATAGTTTCAATGACCTTAGCCTTCTGTGAGCCTACGTTGTCTAGTGTTTCGGACAGAGTGCCAGCCTCAAGCCACACCTCAGTCAGCCCCCACTTTGCTTCCGTCTTCTCGATTTTAAAGCTGCCTAGATACAGGGTTGTTCCGTCGCTGGTAGTCGTGCTAGTTCCGATTACATTACTGTATCCTGTGCCTGGAAGTGCCACAAAGGTGCGCGAGACTCGCTTCAGTCCGTTTAGCTCGTAATCTGTGTCCTCGTCCTTCTCTTCTACCCAAGAGGCCGTGAGCGTCTCGTAGGTCAGCTTAACGCGCTTATCTCCCATTGAAGGGATAAAGACATACTCAGTCTCAACCAATCGCATGTCTGGGTAGACGGAGTCTGGAACTGCCTCCCAGTCCTCGCTTACGCCAGAGCCAAAGTTCGTATCCTGCAATATGCCATAGTCGGGGAGTATTGATGAGATATTGTCATAATACCAGTCCTCCTTGGGGCTATTGTTATCGCAGAGAAACTCTAGCTTGAAGCGACCGTTCCACAACTTTTCAATTGCAGGTGCGCCGTTAGTTACTTTTAGTCTTATTGTACCTTGATTTGACATATTATATTAAATTATAAACTTACATTACCCTCCGAGAGCCGTAACGCGCACATCCAGTGCGGCAATTGCAGCGGCATTAGCTATTACTACTTGCTCTAGCTCATGTACCGCAGACTCATTGTTAATGTTTACGGACAAGACGCCGTTTGTGTTGCCGCCACTGCTGGTTGCAAGTACGTGTCCAAGTTCAACGCTAATGTCTGGTTGAGTTAAGGTAATTCCACCAGCCACTGTGCTGCTAAGGTAAACCACATCGCCCTCAGTGTATGTTCCGTCATCCAGAACTAGGTCGCGAACCTTGCCTATTAATGTGATGAAGCCGTTGCTGTTGTTTGGTATAGGTTGGGTTGCGACACCAATTGTCTTTCTTGCGTTGGCTACCGTGTCAGCCTGAGCTAGGGTGATGGTTGGCTTATTGCCCTGCGATCCATTAACCATGACGACCTCTCCGTCAGATATTTGCGATCCAGTGGTGTTTCGTACGTGCATCACAACTTCTTGACCGAGTTGCAGTGTTACGTTGTCAGATCCAGTAACTAGGTCTAAGGTCTTTTCGGTGTCATTCCAGGATAGCTCTCCGCCAGTGTTACCATCATTAAAATCAACTCCAGTTGCGGATGTGCTAATAGTGCCAGTGAACGTTGGGTTGTTGATTGGAGCTTTGAGGGCAATATCCGCCAGATTGGTTGCAATGCCCGAAGCATTAGTCGCAATGTCTGTCTGGTTCTGTACCACCGACCCAGTAAGTACCCCGATGTCCGTGTCGTTGGAGGCAATGTTTGCCGTGTTTGTTGATATTGCCGTGTCTTTGGCTGTTGTGAAGCTTGCGGTGGTTGCGTCTAGGATTGCACTGTGTGCTTGAACATTAGAGCCAATGTCCGATGTCTCAAGTGGCGTTGAGGTTAGCGTTGAAAGGTATCCGAATTGTGTGGCTGTTGCGCTGCCAGAATCAAGGAATTGAATGGTGCTGTTGATGCTATTTACACCTGTGCCTAGTTGGACGCGACCAGTGCCGTACGCGCTTGCACCCTCGCCTCCAGCAAAGCCATCTGTTGCAATTGAATCATTCCCAACTGCTCCGCCACCCGCTACATTTGCGCCATAGCCAACCGCTCCACCAAGCGTTGCAGTTGCACCAAAGCCAACTGCTCCGCCAGACGTTGCGGTTGCACTATCGCCAACTGCTCCACCAGACGTTGTATCTGCACCAGAGCCAACTGCTCCACCAGACGTTGTATCTGCGAAATAGCCAACTGCTCCGCCAGACGTTGAGCTTGCACTAAAGCCAACCTGCCCGCCGCCACTTGGACTCAGCAATCCAAGGTTGGTTTTCGCGTTTGTTGCTGTAGATGCCCCTGTGCCACCCTCAGTAATAGCTAGGTCATTGGCGAGCGTTAAGGTCTGATTAATGTTCATTCCTGAAGCATTGCAATACCACTGCTGGACATTGCCCCTGTAGTATCCAAAGTCCTCTGGTCCAGCCCCAATTCCCCTGAATCCAGTTTGGGTCCCAATGTCAATGCTATATTCCTGGGAAGATGCTGTTCGGTCTGTGGTGATTGTATTAAACGTAACATCATCCGCAGTGCCTAATCCAAGGTTTGATCGTGCTGTAGTAGCACTTGCTAGGTCACTAAGATTACTTGCTTTGCGTAGAAAAAGCTCAGATACGGTTGGAACCTGCTCACTTGTGCTACCATCTGCTTGGCAGTTCTCAATGAGATCCCAAAGCTCAATGCTTGCTGTGCCAGCTGGGATAATGACAGTCTCTGCCTTTGATCCATCTACAGTAATTTCAAGGATACTTTTCTTGCCGCTGTCCCCGTTATTCCATACGTCAATCGAGAAATCTCCGTTGGCATCTGTCTGAACTGAGTCTACGCTCTGAGCTACTGTTGCAGTTGCGGTGGCGTCTGTACCGAGTTGAACTAAGCGGAAGGTGATCCACTTATTGGCAATAGCCGCATTATTGACACCGTTGATTGTTCCTGTGATAGTTGTTGTAGCCATTTTTAAGTTTGTAAATATTCTTTAGCGGCAAGAACCGCAATCTGGTGATACTCAGGTGAGTTGTCTATACTGGTGTGGTCGTAATCAAAAGTTCGCTCTTGGCAGATTGATTTGCCGCCAACCAACTTGTCTCCATCTAAATAATCTCCTCTTTGCGATAGCCACCCCACTACTTTAACATTCTTGTCAAGTTTGATCTTTCTATCGAAGAACGCCCACCACCGACCGAGGATGGTCGGGCTACGGTACACAGGATCGCAAGCAACCACGCTCACGTCGCACTCAAGGCGTTTGGATAGCTGGGGCATACCGTACCCGCCTCCCCAACTGTAACAGCATATTAAGACCTCTGTAGGCTCAAGGCTGTTGATATACTTCGCATACGCCTTCCAGTCTGAATCCCACTCCTTCAACTGAATAAGCGAATCCTGCCCCTCGCAAAGGTCGTCCAGCAGTCGAAGCTCACGCCATAATTGCTTGGAACCAGTGTTCTGGTGGTTCTTCTGGGTAAATCCAGAGATGACTACGATAACTTTCATTATGGTAAGATAGGGAGATCGACGGTTGCGTCTACTGCCTTCTCGATGACGTTACCAGCACCCTGTGGTGAGTAGAGGTATACGTCGCCCTTGTAGGCGCAACTCGGCAACAGTGACAGCAAGGCTAGTAGTGCAATTCTCATATTAATCTTTTTTCTTCAGATCTCTAATTGCCTTGATGGCTGATGCCGTCATATATACAAGGGTTGCAAGGCCAACAACTATTCCTAGGATTTCGTTAATACCGCTTAGTTCGATGGTCGCAATGGAGCCACCTGTCCCAACGGAAGACTTGTAAATTGTGTTTGTCATTGAGATCAAGCTGATGGGAGGCTCCCTGTTGCTTTGTACTCACGAACCTCGTCGTGGGCTAGGATAACAGGCTCAAGGTCGAAGCCTAGTGCATCTGCTGCTGCTAGGATCTCTTTAATCTCGCTCTGCGATAGGTTTGGTAGGGTAAGAACCTGGTGGGTCGAACCTTCGTATGCCACGCCCCACTCAAAGCCAGTCTCGCCGCCTTCAGTGATGCTGAGTCGCATGTTAGGATACTTGGCCTCGTAGGCTTCCTTGATGCCAGCGTTGAGCGGTGTCATCTCGATTGGATCGTCCTCACCCACTGCTGGGAGGTAGACTGGTCCACGTTTGTCGAGGAATGCTTGAGGGACTGGAATCGCCTCGTAGTTAGCAGTTGAGATGCGAAGGTATGTGTTTGCGAATGCCATATTATAGTCCGTAGAGTGATTTCTGTGTATTGTAATTGGTCAGCACCTCGGCTGCGGTGAGTGCGACGTTGTAGATTTTTGCGGAGCCGATCTTGAATGGTGCGTAGTTTGCGGCTGGATCAACCGAAGGACGTGCGCCAATCATGTATGGCTGTGTATTTTCAAAAAGAGATGTTGTTACTGTGCCAGATGTTGCCGAGAAGGCTGTTGGCACTCCATCAATATAACCGACCATTGTTTGCGTCGCTCCATCATAGGTGAACACAATATGCGACAACTTGTCGGTCACTGTTAATGTTTTTGAGAAAATAGTTTCACCAAATCCATTGCTAGTTGCCGTAAAATTAACAGTATTATCGGCGCTTGCAGATGACTTTGTTATATCGACAGTGCGATCGTCAGTAGAAAACCTAGTCTTTGATAAAATTGCCTGTGTTGGCGCTGGTGCTGCACCATAGAAATTACCCCAAACCTCCCACGTCGCCGCAGTCGTCAAGTCCAGAGAATCACTGTCAGGTGTCGAGCTGTATTCCCCGTCACCGAATAAGTTGAGCTGCTGGTTGTTCAGCCGTGGCTCAAGGATCGGTGCGCCGAATGCGTCAATCTGGTCGTTCGCGTCGGAGGCTGGAATCATTCTGAAATCCCCGACTGAAAATGCTTGAATATAGTCTATTTTCCACACCGCACCTACTTCTGCGCTGAAGCAAAGTGACCTATAAGTTCCATTGGTGTTTGCTGGCGTGTTTATTGTAATTCGTGCAGTTACAAATTCCCAATCCGTGCCCGTTGGTGTATGGTTTGCAAAGGTTCCCGCAGTAGTCTCCGCATACTGCCGAAAACTTAAATTACCAGTCCCGCTAACGCGCTTTGCCCATAGTTTAATTTCCCATACATCACCGTCCGAAAAGCTTGAATCGAAGAAACTAGTGAAACATAGGTTGTGACTAAAGGCTGCCGAGATACCACTGCCAGTAAACTCCAATGAGCCTGTTCCTTCGACGTAGTCTCCCGTATCTACGGTAGCAGTGCGACCTCCTGTGAGAGCATCACCACCATCACATTTCCTTGTTATGTCGGCAGTGAATGGAACATCCGACTTGTTCCAGTTCCTGTCTGCGGTCTGCGGGATGGTTGCTCGCTTCTGACCTACGGATACGAACGTGCCAGACTCTGTTCCGTCGTTGGTTCCGATGGTGTCTACCCACGGTGTTGCGCCACGTCCTGTGTATGCTGCTGTGCCGAAATCAACTCCTAGCATTACGCCATTAAAGGTGGGGGTAGAAGTGGATCCAGCTCCTCGCACAGAGCCAATCCCTGTTATGACTAAGGAACCAGTCGATGCCGCAGATGTAAGATTTACTCCATCGAAGTCAATGTATGCAGTCCCAGATGAGCGACGAAATCTAACCGTATGCGCTCCGCGATCGAAGGTCACGGTTGCGGTTAAAGCTGGGTCTGTTGAAGTAATTAGTCGAATATCAGAGGCTGTAAAAAAGCCACGTGCCACCGCCGCCACCGCTGTGTCTGCAAAAAAGTGACCACCCGATGATTGATCTACCCCAATAAATGTAAGGGAAATATCAAAATCACCAGTCAAGGTAATGCCAGTGGATAAAATTACTTCAGCATCCACCCCATTAAACCACCGCGCATCATCCAGACCAACGATCCCCGCAACCTCTGGGTCAATGCCCTCGCCCGTAAAGCCAGAGCAGCCAGTGCATACGCCGTGATAGCCATTCGGTCCACTGTCCACGATGGTCTTGCCGTTGAGTCCATTTGCCGTTGGATCACTCCAGTCGTTGTGTGTCCAATGCTCGGTGTCTACGCGAAGGTCACCAATGTCGAAGTCTGAGCCTAGCTCCCAGTCGAGATCACCAGAGACAGTCGCCGTTGCCGTGAGTTCCTCCCATACGCCCGTAGCGGTAGGGTAAAAGGTAAAGAACCCACTTTGTCCACCCAACACAACAGGGGAGACGACATTGAACCTGCCCAAGAGTGTTGCTGTGCGCTCCGCTAAGCTGTATCCAGTCGCGTATGTTACATTGTCACCGACCGCATCCATCGTTAAGCCACGACCGCTGTATAGCGTTGCAGTGTTACCCTCGCCAGACTTGTCCACAATAGTGAACGGACCTACATCTGTGCTGTAATCAAGCACTCGTCCCTCCAGCGTGTATTGTGGTCCCCGTGGGCTCAGTGGATCGCCAAATCGTGCGCCACGAAATTTGCGTGTGCCGATATTACCAAATGCTCGTCTGTCTCTAAGGTATGCCATAGTCTAATAGGTCGTGTAAGATGATAGGTCGCCAACTGTGACGGTGTGTCCTGTAATGTCGCCTTGAAGTGTGTCGAGTGTGGTGATCATTGCGTTGAGTTCTGAGACTAGACCACCGTAGAATGGACCAGAGCCAGCACCAAAGAACGTAGATAGCAACCACAGCTCGGAGCCAATGACTGCAAAGATTGGGTTGCCAGAGTCGCCAGATATGATTGGGTCGTAGAATGCTAGGCGGTGCGGTATTGTTGGTGCGCCGAACCTCATTGATGGGGAGAGGTCTGCAACCACTGGCCCTCTAATAAGATCAAGGGCAATGCCGTTCTCGCTAAAGTCCATTGCTAGCAGTGGCAAACTATAAGCTGCTACACTGGAAGCTCCAGCGGGTAGGTATGTCTCGTAGCCGTCTGGGAATAGCTTACACGGTGTGATCGAGGCTGGGAGGTCTGAGTCAAGCAGAACCATCCAAGCGTCTGTGCCATTGCCATTGCCACTGTAGAAGATACGAGCAGCTTGAACAACCGTTCTGGTGATCACCGTATTGTCGGATGCAATAAAACGAAGCGTATCCCCTGCGTATAGCGGGTAGTGGTTTGCCAACACAGCGTGTCTTGCCGTGATTGCTGTCCCAGCACGATTGCCAGCTTGCCTAGAGTTCCAAGGCGAAGCGCAAGTAAGCGCCTCTGCGTGTGTCCCTTGCAGGAAGAAGCTCGTGTTGCGGACGTATGGGTCCTGGGTTGTGTAAACCTTCTGCTGTGTCGCTGGGTTAGCTACAACCAGAGCGTTGTCCATTGGGTCGGAAAGTGCCTTGCGTGCGCTTCCAGCTACTCCACCTTCAATTACTTCAACCACAGACGCACCCGAAAGTGTAAGTATAACATTGACGGTCCGAGTGGTCGTTGCGGTTCCACTCGTTGCAGTGATAGTGATAATTGCACTATCAGTAGACTCGGGTGCTACCATAAACACCACCTGACCATCAGGCGCTACATCGATCTTGCTCGGGTTGTTTGATGAGTAGGCAAATGAAATGGGGTGATCGTTCAGCGAGTAGGTGACAACTGGGATGAGCGTCAACTGCTCGCCAGTGGAAGCCGTGGCAAACCGCTGACCCTCCTTGTCGTCCTCCGTGTATGGTGCGCTAGTGCCTGGAGAAACCTGCGTAGGCTCGCGAAACTGGTCCACTTCAAACCAGAGGCGGAGGATCTTGCCCTCGTTGATTGACACTGTTCCGAGTGTTGCCATCTTAATCTAGTGTCTCAATCCTGATGTCCGTGACGGAGACGGGACTGACGCCAAACGAGGGCGAGTCGTAAGTGTAAGTCACAAGAACTTCACTGTCCGTGTCGTTGTAAATGTCTACATATAGATCAAGGACTGCTTTTGTTGCTGTGGTTAAAGGGCCGAACAAGAGGGCGGAGGTGTAGTCAAATAAGTAAGATGACACCGACCCAACACCAGTATTTAACATTGATGTAACTGATGGCTGGGGCAGATACTGGCTGCATTTTACACCCACCGCTTTGATTCTAGCACTGCCACTTACGTTGGCTGTAATGTTGCCAGAAGTTTGCGGTGGAGTCAGGCCGTCAGCAAGGGCTGTAATCGTGACCCTAGACCAACCCTTCTTCTTTATGGCTATTGGAGCCGATGTCGCTAGTGGCTGGTTGGCTATAACCCCTCCAGTAATCCACGATTGTGGTTGTGTCACAAAGTCCGTTGCACCAACGTCTGGTTTGGTCAAATAAAGCTTCCCGCCGCTGGTCAACGTTTGATAGGTGGATGGCGTGACAAATCGGACGATATTATTAGTGTCCGAGTTGATCATTACCTGACCGACTGTAGCCGTGGTAACCGCATCAATCTCAGCGGTCGTTCCTGCTGGCGGCACGAAGCCTCCAAACTCTACCGTGTCAGCAGCTCCAAGCTCTAGGTTGGTCCGAGCCACTGATGCTGTCGCCGTAAGCTCGGACAGGTTGTTTGCTGCCAACAGATCACCTGAACCACCACCGCTTACATTGGTAATCAAACTTCCGTCAAGCGCAGGATACTTACCGTCGGCAGTTGCCACGATAGCGTTGTCAGGCAGGTTGCCCTTCGCCGCCCATACTGATTCAATTGTTGTTGTGCTTTGTGCCATATTAAACGCTGTCGTCTACACTGTATTGTGTTTTTAATTGATTGGTAAGTGCTGCGATAGCTCCAGACCGACTGACCTTCATTAGCGCCCGCTCCAGGGCATTGTTTACATCACGCAAGGCAATGGGGTTAAAGCCATCTTCCCCGCTCTGTGATGCTCTGTATGATCGTGCAGCGTCATAAGCCATAAACTCAGCCCATTCCGATGGAACTGTTGCTAGTGTGCCAGACTCTCCGTTGCCGAATGTATCTGTCCACGACTTCTTGAATGCTACGTAAACTGTTCCAGTGGCATTGCTTGCCACGCGGATGCCATTCTTGTCTGGATATGCTGTGAGGCTAGTTGGATCTCCACCAGCCCACTTCTCGCCACTCCAGTAACCCATAGCTTCACCGATCTCGGACAAAGCGTCAACGTATGGCGGGAGGTCAATTCCTTGATCTGTAACCCATCCCGCTTCTGGTGGAGTCGCATCTACTCCGACGTTGTAATAAAGGACATCACCTGGCTGATACAGCCAAGCACCATTACTTGTAACGACAACACCAGCAGATGTGATGTATACTAGCGCCGTGATTTCCCAGCGAGCGCCAGTCCAGCTCAGTCTAAATTTCGGGGAACCGTCTTCAACTAGATTGTAGCTTGGTTTTCCGTTTAAATCCCCGTTGCGCACGTATAGTCCGTTTGACGGGGAGAATCCACCGCCATACACGTTGAACCCATCCTCTGTCGTGGCAATATACCCACGAGCTGCTGTGCGAGGCTCAAGCACCAAGTAACGCTCCCAGTATCGGGATTCGTCATAGATTGTGCGAGCTGCTGAGTTTAGCAAGAAGCCAATGTTGGTAAGCTCAGTTCCCGAAGAAAATGCTGCCCCCGCTCGTGCTTGAGTTAGACCAACTACTTCTGCCCATGTGCGTGTATTTGCCATTATCTTTAAATTTGGTTAAGTGTTACAGCCACTCGCCTGTGAGTCC